>ENA-OWPI01001355-OWPI01001355.1-marine-metagenome-genome-assembly--contig:-NODE-1355-length-27606-cov-3.476552_pt1 | contig 27606 bp, 29 predicted proteins | sample MGYA00238138_ERZ651775 | MGnify/ENA primary metagenome ERZ651775 (study PRJEB26906, sample SAMN06265043) | marine metagenome | isolation source: Helgoland LTER site | place: Germany:Helgoland, sampling...
TAATCTAAGAAACTTCATAACTGACTTTCCAACTCCTGAGCTTATTCAAAGAGCAAATGAAGAAAAGGATGTAATCCTATTGCCTCATATTGGCGCAAGTACAGCACAAGCTGAAGAGAACTGTGCGGTCATGGCAGTAAATCAGATAACTGATTTTCTAGAAACTGGCAATATAAAGAACTCTGTAAACTTCCCAAATGTTAAGCTCAATAGTTCTACTGACTATAGGATTAGCATTATTAATAAAAACGTTCCGGCTATGATTGGACAAATTGCTACAGCACTCGGTGATTTAAATCTCAACATTGCAGAGATGACAAATGTAAGTAGAGGAGACATAGCCTACAATCTAATTGACATAGAAAATGCTGTAGATGAAAACTCCATTTCCAAGCTAGGCGAAATAGAGAATGTCATTAGCGTCAGGCTGATAAAGTAATGATTTAAGTTATTGTTTTTACTATTCATTATAGAAATTTAAATATTTTATATAGTCAAAATATTTTTAATCTTCATTATTTACGCACATTTTTTGTGCTTTTTGTCTTAGAATCCAAATAAAAGATTTATCCATTCTAGTTTTCCTAAAGTTTTTTATTAAATATGTTAAGTAATTGTTTTTATTGATTTTTTTTTAAGTGTTTGAAATTTGATCAATCTGCTCAAACCTAACTATTCTTCACATAAAAGAAAATTACACAAAGTTATCCAAAGACTTATCCACAGAAATTGTGGATAAAATTTTTAAGATAAATTTTCCAATTCTTCAATAATATATTCATAATAATCCACAATGACATTTCCTTTAAATAACCAATTAGATATTGATATTTCGTGGCTAAATGAGCTGAAATCTGAACTCCAGAAGCCTTATATGAATAACCTAAGAGATTATCTAATTGAAGAAAAATCAGCAAATAAGATTATCTATCCCTCTACTGAAAATATTCTTGCTGCGTTGAAACTGACTCCTTTGGACAAAACAAAAGTAGTGATTTTGGGTCAAGATCCTTATCACGGAAGTGGACAAGCTAACGGTTTAGCATTTTCTGTTGCCAAAGATATTGCAATACCCCCATCGCTGAGTAATATTTTTAAAGAAATTAAAAGCGATCTTAATATTAATGCTCCTAATAATGGAGACCTTACTTTTTGGGCTAATCAAGGAGTTCTTTTGCTTAATTCTGTTTTGACGGTAGAAAAGAGCTCACCCGCTTCTCATGCCAATAAAGGATGGGAAGAATTCACCAACAGAGTCATAGAAATATTAAATGTTAAGCAAGATATTGTCTTTCTTTTATGGGGTAATTACGCTCAAAAGAAGGGGTCAATAATAAACCAGAAAAGGCATAAAGTTTTAAAGGCGCCACATCCTTCTCCTCTTTCAGCTCATAGAGGTTTTTTTGGCTGTAGGCATTTTTCTAAAGTAAATGAATACCTTCAAGATCAAGGAAAGACTAGGATAAAATGGACAAAACTTAGGTGAGTGTATTAAATTTCAAATTCCTCATCCTTAAAGTTTTTATTCATTGAAAGAAGGTAGTGATAAAGACCATCATTCTCAACAGAAGAAAGAATCAGTCCTATGTTGATGTTGTTAGAATTAATAATTTTTGAAGAAGTTGGTAGATGTTTTTTAGATGACTTGACCATTAATTGAGGAATTTTCTTAGCCCTATAGTGCATCCGAGCAACTATTTCTTGGCCTGTATAACACCCTTTCTCGAAATCAACTCTCGAAGATAAATGATAACCAAGCTCATGGGGAGTGAATTGACCAGTCGTGTCCATAGATATTTCAAAGTTTTTATTATTGATTTCATCAAGATTCCATAATTGAATGTTATCTGTTGAGCCTTGGTTAAAAATATCTTCGCCCTCAATTGCAAGCAAATGGTAATTTTTATCCAAATAATGGATTCTTAAAAAGGACTGATAGTTTTGTAATGATTTTTTTAGATCTGTTTCAGGAAAATTTTCCAATAATTCATTCTCTTCGATGGCATAAAACTTAAAATCATCTCTGCAGTTCAGCTTAACATCGTAAAAAGGTTGATACTTTCCAAGAATCGTACTTGTGGTATTCATGACTTCTTTATCACCAATTAGGTAATATCCTTCGTCTTGAACTTTAGGAATAACACAAAAAGAACTCACAACCCTTCCTTTAATATCGCAGATGGCACCAATTTCAGAATTGATTTCTGATATTTTATCCATGTCTGAAGTTATTTGACCTTGAAGAAGTTGAAATGATCCTTCACCATTTAATTCAAGTATGCTCAAATACTCAAGTCTTATTAAACGTTTTACATCCACATTTTTATTATAAAGGAATAATTTTGAATGAATTAGAGAAAAAAATATTATGGCAATGCAGAAGAGGCCTTTGGGAACTCGATGCTATCCTAGTCCCGTTTGTAGAAAAGAATTTTAGTGCTCTATCAAACGAAGAAGTAGAACTGTTTAGAAACTTATTATCATACGAAGATATAGATATGTTTGATATTCTTGTTAACAAGAAACCCTTTGAGGATGAAAGCTTAAAGGAAATTATAAATAGAATTATAGACTTTCATAATGCAAATTCTGGAGGCATTGTTTGATATTAATAGCTGATTTAGGAGCTACTAATGCCAGGTTTTGTATAACCGAGGATGGCAACTCTTATTCTAATCAAGCCATTTATCCTATAAATTCTTATGAAGGACTGGAAAAGCTCTGTAGTGCTTATCTTGCTAGCCAAGACCTAGTAGGTATCCAAAAAGCTGTTATTGGAGTAGCAGCTCCTATAACTGGAGATATTGTCAATTTTATTAATACTAACCTTAAATTTAGTATTCAAAACTTAAGAAATGAACTTTTTTCTGACGGCTTGATTGTTGTAAATGATTTGGCCCTTCAAGCTAATGCTTTGTTTGGTATTGATGAAAAGAATTTATCCTATATAGGAGAAAAAAAAATCAATGAGTTGCCCAAGATTCTTGTCTCTCCAGGTACAGGGTTAGGATTAGCAGGCATTGTGAGGGATACGGTCATTGCAACAGAAGCAGGACATATTAATATTTCAGATACAATAGTTAATCAAGATCTCAAAAGCATTATAGACAGGTTCTCTAAAGAGAATTCAAGGGCACCTACTTACGAAGATTTTCTATCCGGTAAAGGTATTATTTATTTCTATGAATCACTTTTTGGTTCATCAAATATAGAATTATCAAGCGAAGCAATCCTGTTAGGGCGAAAAGATGATAACTGCTTGGAAGTTATAAATTTACTGAATTACCTTTTAGCCTCTTACTTAAGATATGTCACTTTAGTCTGGGGTTCAACGGGTGGAGTTTTTCTTTCAGGTTCTATCGTTAAATCCCTTGTGTTACAAGAAGATTATAGTGATTTTAGGAGCACGTTTGAAGATAGTGACACAATGAGCATTGTTCTTCAATCCACCCCTTTAGCGATAGTCACCTTAGAAGATATAGGATTTGTAGGCGGCATGGAAATAGCAAAAAAGTTAATTAACTAAAGAACTTTTTATGAATCTAGTAGTCTATTAACAGTGAGAAAAAAAAAGGAATCCAATAAAGATATAGACATAGCTCTAGTAAGAAGAGCTAGGGCTGGAGACTATAGGGCTTTTGATCTTTTGGTTGTCAAGTATCAATCTAGGCTTATTTCTTTAGCTTTTAAATTTTCTAAAGATTTACAAGTAGCAGAGGATATTGTTCAAGACTCATTAATAAAATCTTTTAAATCTTTAGACTCTTTTAGGGAAGATAGTTCATTTTATACTTGGGTTTACAGGATCACGGTAAATACTTCTAAAAATTTTTTAGTTTCTAAAAAAAGAAAAGATGAATTACTAGCATCCGATATGCATGAAGATGGATCTTTAGATCTTAATTCAATAGAAACTGATAATCCAGAAAGCCTTTTAAAGGCTAGTGAACTAAAAGATATTTTAACTTCTACCTTGAACCAGCTTGGAGAAGATACTAAAACTGCTTTAACTTTAAGAGAATTTGATGGATTGAGTTATGAGCAAATATCGGAAATAGTGAATTGTCCTGTAGGGACTGTCAGATCAAGAATTTTTAGAGGTAGAGAGATTTTAGAAAAGGCTATAAAGAAATATAAAACAGAAGATAGATCCCTTCTCACAGGAGCTAAATCATGAAAGGAAATAATATTATGAAAGAAAAAATTTCTGCCCTTGCAGATGGCGAGCTTTCAGACTTTGAAACTAGAAGGGTGTTGAATGAGATTTCATCAAATCCAGACTATAGAGAATTTTGGAGAAGTATCCAACTAACCAAGCAAGCCCTAGAAGATGACGATAGCGAGGTTATTGGTAGGGATTTATCTCAAGAAATTTATAATAAATTGAATAAAACTAAACCTGAAGAAGTGCACGAAGAACCAAAATCAAAGTACCTAATGGCCAAATATGTAGCAGTTTCTTGCTTGGGTTTTATAGCTGCCATTTCTTATACCTTTCTTCCTGAAGCTGAAATTTCTTTCTCAGAAAAAGCCTCAGACAGAATAGTCAGGGCTATCGATAGCCCGCAGGCAATGGAAGTCTTGAATAACTCTGTATCAGAATTGAATGTCGAGCTTCAGGATTTTCAGAGTAATGCTACTGGTACCCTTGCTAGCTATAAGGATCCGGGCTCTGGCGAAACTTTCAAAGTAAGCTTGTATCCAATTCAAGAAGTAAATAAAATGAACATTACTGGCGCTACTAAAATATCTTATATAAAATCTAAAGATAAAATTTACGTTCTTTCTGTTACTGGCAGTCTTTCTCCTGACAAAAAGAATCAAATTCTTCAAAGAGCAAACTTTTTTGCCGATCAACTAAATAAATAATATATGACTAACTACAAAATATTCTTGGCAATTATCTTTTTGTCTTTTTTTGGGCAATCTCAATCTAGAGACCTACCAAATTTTGCAAATTTAGCCGAAGACGCTTCACCAGGTGTAGTTAATATCACCAGTACTAAGACTGTTAAGAATAGAAATTCATATGGTCGTGGCCTAGGAGATCCAAGATATGATGAGTTCCTGGAAAGATTTTTTGGTCAACAACCAAGACCCTCAACACCGCGCCAGGATACAAGGCCTGTCGTGTCTACTGGCTCTGGTTTTTTCATTTCAGCAGACGGTTTTTTACTAACAAATAACCATGTGGTGGAAGATGCTGATGAGATAACAGTCAGTCTGGGAGATAGAAGGGAGTTTAAGGCTGAAGTCATAGGAACAGATGAAAGATCAGATGTAGCTCTTCTGAAAATAGATGCAGAAGATCTTCCTTTCTTAAAGATAGGTAACTCAAAGCAATTAAAAGTAGGAGAATGGGTTGTAGCTATAGGATCACCATTTCAATTAAGGTTTTCTGTTACTTCAGGAATTGTTAGTGCTAAAGGGCGAAGCATTCCTAATGGTTCTGATTCAACTTACGTACCTTTTATACAAACCGATGTTGCCATTAACCCGGGTAACTCTGGAGGGCCTCTATTTAATCTAGATGGTGAAGTAGTGGGGATAAATTCTCAAATTTATACTCGATCTGGAGGGTATATGGGTGTTTCTTTTGCCATCCCTATTGACTATGCAATCGATGTTGCAGATCAATTAAAAGAAAAGGGCTATGTTGCAAGAGGTTGGTTAGGAGTTAGCATACAAGAAATAAATAGTGAACTTGCTGAGGCGCTTGAAATGGATGTGCCTAAAGGTGCATTAATATCTCAAATTATCAACGATAGTCCTGCAGAAAAATCAGGTTTGAAAGAAGAAGATGTAATTTTATTCTTTGATGGAGAGGAAATATTTTATTCTTCAGATTTACCTCTAACAGTGGGTTCGATTAAGCCAGGTTCCGAAGTCAATGCAATGGTCTTGCGTGATGGAAAGAAAAAAACACTTAAGGTCACGGTAGGTGAGTTACCCAAAGACCCCTCTATGGCCTTCAATGATACACAACAAAACACTCTAGGTATTACTGTGGAAAATCAAACAGATGAAGGGCAGAGCTCTTTTGTAGCCGGAGTCAAGGTTACGTCTGTCGATCCAGAAGGTATAGCTTATGCCTCAGGAATAAGAAGAGGTGATATTATTTATGCATTAGCTAGATCAAAAACCTCTAATGTTAATGAGTTTACAGATGTATTATCTAACTTAGATATGGAGAGAAGCACCACAATTGGTGTCTCAAGAAACGGAAATAAAAGAATTCTCAGCTTAAATTTGTCAAAATAGTATTCTTAGCTCAACAATCGCTAAGGCTTAGTCGATGAATATAAGAAATTTCTCAATAATCGCCCATATTGATCATGGTAAATCAACCCTTGCGGATAGGATCATAGAACTTTGTGGCGGCCTTTCTGATAGAGAAATGACCTCTCAGGTTCTTGATACTTTAGAGCTAGAAAAAGAAAGAGGAATTACCATAAAGTCCCAAACAGTTAACTTAGAATACAAGGCTGAAGATGGTCAGCTTTATCAATTTAATCTCATCGATACTCCTGGCCATGTTGATTTTTCTTACGAGGTTTCAAGATCGCTTTCGGCGTGCGAAGGTGCAATCCTTCTGGTTGATGCTTCTCAAGGTGTAGAGGCTCAGACTTTATCTACTTGTTATAACGCCGTAGAAGAAGGCTTAACCATAATTCCTGTTTTAAATAAAATTGATTTGGCTCAATCAGACCCTGAAAGAATAAAAAAAGAAATAGAAGAAATTATTGGCGTTGATGCTTCAGAAGCACCTTCTATTAGTGCAAAGAATGGCACGGGCATTAAAGAGGTTCTTGAACAGGTAGTTAAGTTAGTACCATCTCCAAAAGTAAGCACCGAAGAGCCTTTACAGGCTTCGATTATAGATTCTTGGTTTGATAATTATTTGGGAGTTGTGTCCTTAGTTAGGGTCGTTAAAGGAAAAATATCTAAGGGTGAAAAAATAGAAATATACTCAAAACAAGAAACTCATACGGTAGATAAAATTGGTGTTTTCACTCCAAAGATACAAGATCTTGATGTGCTTTATTCTGGTGAAGTTGGATTTATTTGTGCCAGTATTAAGGAAATAAGAGGCGCTCCTGTAGGAGACACAATAATAAAAGCCAATTCTGGAACACTCAACCTTGAGGGCTTTCAGGAGGTTAATCCCCAAGTCTATGCTGCATTGTTTCCTCAAAGCTCAGATGATTTTGAGGCATTCAGAGAGGCTTTGGAGAAATTATGCTTGAATGATGCTTCACTGCAATACGAACCTGAACATTCAGAAGCATTAGGAGCTGGGTTTAGGTGCGGGTTTTTAGGGACCTTACATATGGAAATTATTTCAGAAAGACTCAATAGAGAATATGGAATGGATCTTATTGCAACAGCACCAACTGTTGCTTATGAAGTTATCTCTACTGATGGAGATGTAAAAAGAGTTGAAAATCCAAGTGCTTTGCCCGAAACATCTAAAATAAAAACTATTCTAGAGCCAATAGCCAGAGCAAATATCCTTGTTCCCGATACTTATATTGGTTCTGTTATGAAATTATGCAACGACAGGCGAGGAAAACAAATTAATATGAGATATGTTGGGGGCCAAGCAGAGTTATCCTACGACATACCGTTGAGTGAAATTGTTGTCGATTTTTTTGACCGTTTGAAATCTGTAAGCAAAGGTTATGCTTCTCTGGATTACGCTCTTGATAGATATGAAGAGTCAGATGTAATTAAATTAGATGTGCTACTAAATGGAGATAAAGTTGATGCTCTGGCTTACATGGCACATCGATCGGTAGCAAATTCAAAAGGCATTCAATTTACTGAAGCATTAAAAGAGGTTATTCCTCGGCAGCAGTTTGATGTCGCTATTCAAGCTGCAATAGGAGCAAAGATCATATCTAGACAAACTGTTAAGGCTTATCGCAAAGATGTAACTGCTAAACTCTATGGAGGTGACGTCACAAGAAAAATGAAACTTCAGAAAAAGCAAAAGGCTGGTAAGAAAAGAATGAAAAATATCGGAAGAGTAGAAGTGCCTCAAGATGCATTTTTATCTGTTTTGAGGGTCAAGGACTAATATGCTAGACACTGGAATCATTTTATCTTTGTTAATTGAATCTTTCTTCTTTATCCTTTGGATTAAGTTCACAAGAAGCGGAGAGTCTAGATCGCGAGACATAGTTAGCGGAGCAATGTTCTTAATAGCTCTGTTTATTTTGTATAGAATCTTTAAATTGAATCTAGATTTTGGGTTAGTGCTTGCAATAGCTACTTTAATAGCTGCTTTATCATGGATTTTAGGAAGGGTAATAAAACTCGATGACCTAAGAACAGAGAGTAAATCTTATTTTTTTATACTACTGGTCATAACCTGCATACGATCTTTTGCATACGAACCATATCAGATTCCAAGTAGATCTATGGTTCCTGGACTGCAGGTAGGTGATTTTGTGCTTGTTAACAAACATGCCTATGGGTTGAAGTTTCCAGGCACTAATTACTTATTAACTGAATTGAGTCCTCCGAACAGAAATGATGTTGCAGTTTTTATCCCGCCTCACACTTTATGTGAAACTAAACCAACTGATGCTAGACCAGATCTCGCAGACCTTACAACCGCAGAAAGTCAGTTATTCTTGTCAAAATTTAAAAACTTACGAGAGAGTAGATGTGTTCCTCTTGGGATTAAATTTGTAAAAAGAATAATAGGTATTCCTGGAGATGATATTGAAATTAAGGGATACGAAATATGGGTCAACGGACAAAAATTAAAACAGGAAGTAATTTCATCAAGCTCCCAAGAAAATTTGATCAAAGAAACTTTAGATCAAGGCGTTCATGTAATTAGAACATTAGGTCTTAGCGATTACGCCCAACACCAATGGAAGGTACCTAATGGAAGTTACCTTGCAATAGGAGATAATAGAGATAATAGTCTCGACAGTAGAGCGTGGGGTTACTTTTCTGAAGATTACTTAATTGGAAGGGCAGACTACATATGGATGCAATGGAGATCTTTTTCTGAATTACCAAGCTTTACTAGAAATACAAAAATTCAATGACAAATATACTATTCCCTCGTATAGATTATGAATTTAAAGATGATAAATTAATTGAGTTAGCATTAACCCATAAGAGTTTCTCTGCAATAAATAATGAAAGACTTGAGTTTCTTGGAGATGCTGTCTTAAATCTTTATGTCTCTGAAAGACTATTCGATTCTTATGAGAATCTTAAAGAGGGAAAATTAACTCGCTTTAAGGCCAGTATCGTGAGTAGAGAAAATCTTCAATTAGTGGCTACTAAAATGGGCCTTTCAAATCATATAAGACTAGGAAAAGGCGAGACCCTAAAAGAAAATTCTATTCTTGGAAACGCACTAGAGGCAATCATAGGAGCTATTTTTCTAGATTCAAGCTATGCCAGAACAATAGAAGTTTTAGATAAATTATTTCAAGATAATTTTCTTGGTCTAGTAGAAGAAAAAGAATTGAAAGATTCAAAATCAACTCTACAGGAATTACTCCAAAAGAAATATAAATCTCTACCAAGATACGTATTAAGTAACGACTCAAAAAATAAGGTAAATAAACACTTCCAAATTTCATGTTTTGTAGACGCAGCTGACTTAATATCTCACGGTGAAGGCAAGACAAGAAAGAAAGCTGAATTAGATGCAGCAACCAATATGTTGAAGTTGATTGAAAGCAAATGAACGAACTGAAATCAGGCTATGTCTCTATTGTTGGTAAAACAAATGCTGGTAAATCAACCTTACTGAATAAGATTCTTGGCCAGAAAATAGCGATCACATCCAGAAAACCGCAAACTACAAGACATAGGTTTTTGGGCATTAAAACAGAAGGACACAATCAGATAATATTTGTTGATACTCCTGGCTTCCACACTGGAGAAAAGAGAGCACTCAATCGTTACATGAATAAGGTTGCTTCTAACGCTATGAGGGGAGTGGATATAGTCCTGTATGTTTTAGATAGCTTGCGCTGGAGCGAAGAAGACCTCAGTCGTATTCAATCAATTTCTAAAGAAACTTTCATCATTTTGGTCATCAACAAAACTGATAAATTAGAAGACAAAAATCTGCTTCTTCCTTTCATCCAAGAACGCAGTGATGAAGATATATTTACCAATATAATTCCAATATCAGCCTTAAAGGGTAACGGCATAGAGGACCTTATTAATTCCATTATTATTAAACTACCACACGGAGAACACTTGTATCCCGAAGAGCAAGTTACCGATATTTCAGAGAAGTTTTTAGCCAGTGAAGTTATAAGGGAAAAATGCATTATGCGTTTAGGCGATGAATTGCCTTACCGTATAAGCGTTGCCATTGAAAAGTTCACACTGAATAAAAATATTACTCATATAGATTCAGTGATTTATGTCGAAAAACAAAGCCAAAAAGGCATGCTAATAGGGCAGTCCGGTTCGAGGTTAAAATCGATAGGTACTGCCTCTAGAAAGGAATTGGAAGAACTTTTAGATTCTAAAGTTATGTTAAAAATTTGGGTAAAGGTTAAAAGTGGTTGGTCAGATAATGAATCTGTCCTGCCATCAATGGGATATGATCTCAGCAAATAGAATTTCATTGGAGCCTGCTTTTGTATTACATACAAGGCCGTATCAAGAAACAAGTTTAATCGTAGACTTTTTTACCCGATCATATGGAAGAGTAAATGCAGTCGCAAAAGGTGCTAAAAGACCAAAAAGTCCTCTGAGAAGTGTGCTGACACCTTTTTCAAAGTTATCAATATCTCTTGCAGGTAAGGGTGATTTGAAAACACTTTCGTCTGCCGAAATATTAGACCATTACCCACTTTCAAGTGGCAACTTTCTTAATTCACTTGTATACATTAATGAGCTCATCACAAAGGCAACTGAAAAAGATGATCCACATTTAACTATCTTTAATAAATATCAATTTTTTTTAGAGAGTATTTCTGAAAAAGATCATGGTGATGATTTGGAGATGCTTTTAAGAGATTTTGAAATGACTTTACTTCAAGAAATGGGATATGGAATAGATTTGATTAAAGATGCAGAAACCAACGAAAATATACATGAAGATACAAGCTATAGATTTGATCCAAATAAGGGATTTACAAAGATCCATGCCGGTAATCAGTCAAAAATATCATTTTTAGGTCGAGATATAATTGATTTTTATGAAGGTAGGTTTCAAAAACAAGCTGTAAGAAATAGCTCTAAGACTATAATGAGAATTGCTTTGGATTATCATCTAGGTAATAAATCTCTTAACATAAGAAAATACTTAACCAAGAACCACTGAAATGATTAAAGGAATAGGAGTTGACTCAGTAGAAAAAGATAGGATTTCAAAAATTTATGCCAAACATGGACATAGATTTCAAGAGAAGATTTTAAGCTCCTCTGAGAAAAGAGAACTGACTATGAAGCCTAATAATTTTTCTAAAATACGCTATTTATCCAATAATTTTGCATGTAAAGAAGCGTTGTCTAAAGTGCTGGGTTTAGGTTTTACTCAAGGCGTTTCTATGAAAGAAATAGAGGTTTTAAGGAATGAGAAAGGCAGTCCATTTATTAATTTATTAGGCAAAACAAGAGAAATCGCAAGAGACTTAAATATAAAAAATATAACAGTATCTATAACAGATACAAAAAACACATCTACGGCATTCGTAGTAGGAGAAGAAATATGAAAATAATACTTTTAGGTCCTCCGGGAGCTGGTAAAGGCACTCAAGCAGAGTCGATTTGTCAGGAGTATAGTATTCCTCATATTTCTACAGGCAATATGCTGAGAGAGGCCATTGAGGCTGGAACAAAGCTTGGATTGGAAGCTAAATCTCTTATGGATGCAGGTATCCTAGTTTCTGATGAAGTCATAATTGGCTTAGTAGAAGAACGAATTACAGCACCCGATTGTTCAGGAGGTTTCTTATTTGATGGTTTTCCAAGAACTATTCCTCAAGCAGAAGCATTGATAAAAAGAAATATCAAAATAGAGGCTGTGGTTGAGATTGATGTTCCAAATCAGACTATCATCGATCGCATGTCCGGTAGAAGAATGCACCCAGCATCTGGCAGGAATTATCATATTGTGTATAACCCTCCAAAGGCCGAAGGTAAGGACGACATAACTGGAGAAGATTTGATTCAGAGAGAAGATGATAAGCCTGAAACTGTAAAAGACAGGTTAAAAGTTTATGAAGATCAAACATCGCCATTAATAGAATTTTATTCAAATCTTTCTTCTAATGATGCTTTGAAATATATAAAAGTTTCTGGTACTTCTTCACCTAACCAAGTAACAGAAGATATTTTTTACAAATTAAAGAATTAATTGACTAATATTCTTGCTATAGAAACTTCTACAGATAATTGTTCTGTATCTATTTCAAAAGGCTCTGAGACTTTTAATTTTCATGAATTCATACCAAAAAAACACACAGAAAGATTGCTGGGAGTGATTACTAATATCCTTGAAGAGAGTAAGTTGAATTATGAGGACCTTAATGCTGTTTCTGTTGGTACAGGACCAGGTTCATATACCGGCATAAGACTGTCTTGTGCCGTGGCTCAGGGCATCGCATTTGCGCATGGATTAAAAGGCATAACATTGTCTAGTTTAGAATTATTGGCATTAGAGGTTTATAAACGAACTTCTGCTAACACTGTGGTTTCCCTTCTGGAGACTGCCTCAAACCAAGTCTATGTTGGAGAATCTTCATTCGACTTAGGAGACATAGAATCAACATTTTCATTGATTGATATAGAATCTTTTCAAGTGGAGAACTATCCAGTCGATACTTATTTTGTAGGGCAGGGATGCTCTCTTTTTTCAGACATAAAAGATTCCCTTCCAGAAGAATTTCCAAGAGCATCATCTCTTATAGGCATAACAAACTTGAGAATTAGCAAAGATCAGCTTGTTGAACCTGAAAAATTTTTACCGATATATCTCAATAATGAAGATAGTTGGAAGAAAATAAAGTGAATTATTTTGAAGCTATACTTCTCGCTGTTATTCAGGGATTGACGGAGTTCTTACCTGTTTCAAGTTCAGCTCATTTAATACTCTTTTCAGAGGTTTCGGGAGGCAATCAAAATCTTTTTTACGATGTGTCCTTGCATCTAGGGACTCTAATTGCTGTGATGTTTTACTTTAAATCCGATATAAAAGAAATATTTAGATCAATTACTAAAGACCGTTCGTTAATAAGAAATCAACTTTCCAGGAATTTAATCATTAGCTCCATACCTACACTTATTCTAGGATATATTTTAGTAGACTTTATAGATGTTTATTTAAGAACAAGTCTGATTATTGCTTTTACCACTATCTTCTTTGCCATGGTTTTATACTTAGCAACTTTCAAACCTCAAACAAAGAAAGATTTATCAGATATATCGACTATAGATGCATTGGTGATAGGGCTATTTCAATCATTATCTCTTATCCCCGGGACTTCAAGGTCAGGCATTACAATCTCAGCAGCTCTCTTTTTAGGCTTTGATAATCAGACTGCATCTCGATTTAGTTTTTTACTGGCTATTCCGACCATAGGCGCCATAGCCTCTTATCTTCTTTTAACAGCTGAATGGAAAGATTTATTGAGCTATGCAGAGTTTAATTTACTTGGAATTTTTATTTCGTTTTTAATAGCTTATGCGACGATTGATTTTTTTATAAGGTTTATTAACAGAATAGGTTTTTTGCCTTTCATTATTTATAGAATGATTTTGGGGACCTTTTTAATATATTTTTTATTTTAATGAATCTGTATCTTGCCTTTGATTCAAATGTACTCCATGAGAAGGCTAAGGAGCTATCAGTGAAACTTAAGTTAGATATTTTTAAGGATTATTCGTCCAAATATAACCCTGAATATGAAGATGATTATTTTCTAGTATGCTCTGCTGAAAGGATTTTTCTTCAAAAAGGTTTAAAAAATACCTCAAAACCTATTTATTCTAATTTTGATGATTGGATAGATAATTATGATGATCGTCTTCTAAGAAGGACTTTAAAGGGCTTGCCCAATAATTTCTCATGCGTTGATCTGACTGCAGGTTTTGGTAAGGATGCATTTGAGATCGCAAAGTCAGAGCGGTGTCTCTCTTTGGTGTTGATTGAAAAAGAAAAATGGGTCTTTAATATCTTAAAAGATGGTTTAAAAAAAGTGAATGATTATAGGGTTATTCAGCTGCTTAGTAAGATCAGAGTCCATAACTTAGATAATTTAGAGTACCTCAATAATAATAATAATTTTGATTTGATCTATATCGATCCAATGTTCCAGGGTGTTTATAAATCAAAGGCAAAGAAACATATGCAAGCCCTTAGGGATCTATCATCCTCAGAGAATGACAAAAACCTTTTAAAGAATTCTTTAGAGAAAGCAAATCATAGAGTGGTGGTCAAACGGCATAAAAATATGGAGTATTTAGAAGGAATAAAACCGACCACTTCAATTGAAGGTAAGGTTGTTAGATTCGACCTATATAATCTTTAGTGAGTTGTTTGTCTATTGACTTTATAAACTCTTCGTCAAAAAATTGTTCGTAGCCTTTTTTTGCTCGCTTTGTAATCTTCGAAGCATAAAGAAAATCTTCATCATCCTCTCTAAAAAACTTTGCATTAATCATCATGTATAAAAAATTATCAAATTTTGCTTTATCTGAAAACTCAGGATAGGCCCATCCCTCTATGACTTCTTGATTTTCAGCTATTTTTTTACACTCGTCTTTGAAATCTTCTTTTGAGATTTTATCTTTATTCCAAATAACACTCATCGCTATATAAAATCTTTTTAAACTTGGCTCACATAGATTCGATAACGCAATATATTCTTCGTGATTTGGGTCATGCTCTCTCGGAGAAGAAATATTAGCGGTCTCATCTAATTTTAAAAGCCCCTTGTCAATTAATACTTCGATAGCACTATTTATAGCATGGCTATCTAAATATTCGTTTTTTAAATGGAAATCTTTAGCAAAAATAGGGTAAATCATTTCTATAATTTTAAGAATTTCTTCTTTTGAGGCCTGCTGTATAAATTTAACCGATTCGCAAATCAACGAATAAAGAATAAAAATATGACTAATATTATTTTTATAAAATGAAAGGGTAGCCACTTGATCTAAGGAAGGGCGATATACTTTTTTTGAAGCGATCATCATTGGTTCGATAAAACCTAATTTTTCCGTTTTTAGAACTATTTCTTGCGGATCATTTTGAGTAAGCCATGTATCTTTATAATCAGTAGAGCTTTCGATTAAGTGCAAAAAGAAACTTATTCTTCTCTTCAGATCATCCTCGCTTAATGCCTGTGTAGGTTCAGTCAATAAAGCAGTAGCAAAAAGACTTGTTGAAGTGATGGCAACAGAATTATTTATCGACCTAATGACACTTTCGCCTAGCTTATTAGTTGTGTCTTTTAACCACTCAGGTTTTTCTTGCGGTGTAGATATTTTGTAATTATCACCAACATGTTCTTTTAAAAAAATATCAAGATCAATAGGTTCAGAAAAATTTAAATACGCATTCCCTAAATAATTCTGAAAGTCTGCAAAAACTCTAAATGGATCCAGAATGCTTTCAGATTTTTTCTTACCTCCTGTTAATTCTGACAAATAACTTTGGCCTTCAAGAATTTTTTCATAACCTATATAAACAGGAACTACTTTTACATTCTGTTCTTTCAAAGATGCAAAGCTTCTGATGATCAATGATAATAAGCCGGGCCTAGAAGGGAGGCTCAGTCCTGTTCTGCTTCTGCCTCCTTCGGGAAAAAATTCGATGGAGTTGCCTCGTGTCATTAAAGCTCTTATATGTTCAAAAAAAACGGTACTGTAGAGTTTATTTTTCATGAAAGATCTGCGCATGAATACAGCACCACCTCCTCTTAGGATTCCACCGACTAATGGTAAATTGAGATTATTTCCAGCTGCTACTTGAGGAACCATTAGTCCATTTTCATAGAGTAAATAAGTCAATGCACAATAATCTATATGACTTCTGTGACAAGGCACATAGATTAACGAGTTTTCTTTAGAAACTTCTCTAATCTTTTCAAGATTTCTGGTATGCAGCCCTTCATATCTCGTATTCCAAAACCAAGAAAATCCTGAATCCAAGACGCTCAAAATTGGATAGCTTAAATTTGAACAAATCTCATTTGCGTATTTATAGGCTTTCTTTGAAAGTTGTCTTTTTCTTGCATTGTTACCATCAGATAATTGATTAATCTCTTCTCTGACATGGACATTCTTTACAAGCGATTGAACCAATGTTCTTCTGTGAGATATATCGGGTCCAAGCATTGCTTGTTTAGATTTTCTGAAGACAGCCCTAAGATATCTTCCTAAAATTAAAGAGTTTTTTTGGTCCGAATTTGTAAGGTCTACCTCATTTCTAATTGCTAGTCCTTTTTCAAATTGGATTATAAGGTTTCGGCCATGAACAATAAGTTTGAATATTTTCTTTATTGATCCGGCGGGCCTCCATGAAGGAGAAAAGAGTATCTTAAATAAAGACTGTTGTTTGTCCGGTCTATTTCCCCATGAAATAGAGACTGGGATTAGCGTTATATTTTGTTTGAGCTCTAAAATCTCTTCTAAATTATATGTTTTTTGTCGCTGAAATTTTTGCTCAGAGACTATATATTTAGGATTTTTAAGGAAGATAAGCCTATTGAGTTTAGAGTTACTTAACTGACTGTAAGGTTCTACGAAATTTTTTCTTTTACATATTTCATTTAATGCCACTAAATCAATTATTGAATCGGATGATAACGCATAGACTATATCCAAATTGGAATCGATATCCTCTGAACCTTCTTGTCTTACATCGGCAGAAATCAAAGGTTTTATAACAAAACTCAGTAGTTTGAAAATAAAACTATTAGAAAAAAATTTAATCATTTTGTCCTTTTCAAAACTTATCTGCGGTGAGTTTACCTTTTCGTAGTAAAATTTATATCTAAATTATACTTTTAATTAGCCGAAGTGGCGGAATTGGTAGACGCAGGGGATTCAAAATCCCCCGCCCTTTGGGTGTGAGAGTTCGAGTCTCTCCTTCGGCACCATACAGGACCTCCTTGAACATAGAAGATTACAATTTTGAACTTCCTGATGAGCTGATAGCTAAACATCCAACCAAGGAAAGAAGTTCAAGTAGGTTATTGGTGTTATCAGAGCCTCTTCAAGATAAGAAATTCTCAGATATATTGGATTTTTTTAACAGCGGAGACCTTTTGGTAATTAACGACACCAAGGTGTTTAACGCAAGGTTGGAAGCGACAAAATCTACAGGAGGAAAAGTAGAAATATTAATCGAAAGGAAGATTAATGAAAATAACGTATTAGCGCTCACAAAGTCTAATAGGCCTTTAAAGATAAACGAAAGGCTTAAATTAAATAACTCTGATATTTTTGCAGATATCATTAGTAAGGGTGGCTACCTTTCTTTATTAAAATTCTCTGAAAATATTGATGATATTATTAAAACTAGTGGATCTATCCCTCTACCACCTTATATTGATAGAAAGCCTGAAGAGATTGATTCTCAAAGATATCAAACTGTTTATGCCAACGATAAAGAAATGCGGTCTGTTGCAGCACCTACCGCCGGATTACATTTTGAACAACAATTACTCGATAAGATTAAATCTAAGGGCGTCAACGTGGTGTCGATCACCTTAGATATAGGTATCGGAACTTTCATGCCCATAAAGGAAAATGACATCACAAAACACAAAATGCACTCTGAAAAGATTTATCTTTCCAGCTTAGGTGCTCAGGCTATAGATGATGCGTTAAAATCTGATGCTAGAATTTTTTGTGTTGGTACGACAAGCTTGAGATGTTTAGAATCAATTTTTAACAAATTTGGTGAAATAAAGCCTTTTGAAGGGGAAACAGATATATTTATCTATCCTGGTTACAAATTTAAGGTAGCTGACTACTTGATAACAAATTTTCATTTGCCGAGGACAACATTATTATTACTGGTAAGCGCTTTTGCTGGGGTAAATGAAATAAAAAGAGGTTACCAACATGCTTTAGAGCAAAAATATAGATTCTTTAGTTATGGTGATGCGATGCTTTTAAAAAGAAAAAAATAAAATAAATGTATAACTTATTAAAAAAAGACGGACAAGCAAGGAGGGGAGAGGTTAAGACTCGTCATGGCATCTTTCAAACTCCAGCCTTTATGCCTGTGGGTACCTATGGCGCTGTAAAATCCTTGAGTCCAGATATCTTAAGCCAGATTAATGCTGAGATTATTCTTTCAAACACTTATCACCTGATGGAAAGACCTGGTGTTGAAATTATAAAGTCACATGGAGGTCTTCATAATTTTATGGCCTGGGATAAACCTATCCTTACTGATTCTGGAGGATATCAAGTTTTCAGTCTTGCAAAGAAAAGAAAAATCTCTGAAAAAGGTGTTGAATTCGTGTCTCCGTTAAATGGAAATAAAATTTTTTTAAATCCTGAAATATGTATGCAACTTCAAATGGACTACGGCGTGGATATAGCTATGGTCTTGGACGAATGTACACCTTATCCAGTGGAAAAAAATGTCGCTAGCGAATCTATGAATTTATCATTGAGATGGGCTCATCGCTCAAGGGAAGCTTTTAAGAGCGACAGCGCTAGTCTTTTTGGAATAATCCAAGGTGGCGTTTATGAGGACTTGAGACAAGAATCTTTGGAATCTCTAGAAACTATGGATTTTGAAGGTTACGCGATAGGTGGCTTGTCAGTTGGTGAACCAAAGGCATATCTCAGAAAGGTTGTAAGTTACGTGGCTCCATTGATGCCGCTAGATAAACCTAGATATCTTATGGGGGTCGGCACACCTTTAGATATAGTCAAGGCTGTAGAGAGCGGCATAGATATGTTTGATTGTGTCATACCCACACGTCATGCAAGGAATGGCTATCTATATACTTCAGAAGGTGTAGTAAAAATTAGAAATTCTATGCATAAAGATTCCCTGGATGCGTTAGATGAAAATTGCAATTGTTATACATGTAAAAACTTCTCACGAAGTTATCTTCATCATCTTGATAAAACAAAGGAGATGCTAGGTTCTACATTGCAGACAATCCATAACCTATCTTTTTATTTAAATCTTATGAGAAATTTGCGAGTATCAATCGAAAGAGGTACATTGCAAACCTTTATTAAAGAGTTTGAAGATACTTGGAATGAGCTCGAAAGACCCAATATAGATAATTAGAGGAAAAACAATGGAACAATCACCTACTTTTTTTGATCCAACACTATTTTTACTGTTCGGATTTATGATTCTTATTTATTTTTTGATGATACGCCCAGAAAATAAAAGAAGAAAAACACATCAAGAAATGCTTGCCAGTATTGAATTGGGCGAAGAGATAGTCACTGCTGGTGGTATATTAGGAAAAGTATCTAAAATTACTGATCAATATCTGGAATTATCTATCTCCGAAAATACTAAAATAAAGGTTCAAAAAACTTCCATATCAGCAGTTCTTCCCAAAGGTACACTGAAGTCTATATAAATTATGAAACGATACGGTTTATGGAAGTATCTTCTTATCTTCGCGATACTTGGATTCGGTATAATATATTCCCTACCGAATTTATATGCTCCTGACCCTGCAGTTCAGATTTCTTATACAAGCAGCTCACAATCTGCGGACTCTCTTCTAGCTGATAGAGTTAAGGAGCTAATTGACGATGCAAGATTCCAAACAAAAATTGAACTAGAAGAAGATTATGTATTAGTCAGAACGGATAGTTATCAGAATCAACTCTTAATTAAAGATATTCTCTCTTCTAACTTGATTAATGACGTTGTGATTGCACTAAACTTAGCTCCCACTACACCTAAATGGCTAGAAGATATTGGCGGTAGTCCAATGAAACTTGGCTTAGATCTTAGGGGTGGAGTGCATTTTTTAATGCAGGTCGATACCCAAACTGCTATTAAGAACAGACAAGATGGCACACTCCAGGATATAAGAAGAAGGTTTAGAGAAGAAAAGATTAGATACAACCAAGCTAATGTACAAGATGATTCTTCTATCTTTCTAAAATTCAATAATTTAGATGCTTTAAGCAAAGCAGAAGAATTTATTATTGATAATTATTCACAATTTACTTATCCATTAATTACAAATGAAGATTCTCTAAAACTTGTTTTATCCGATACTGAAATAGAACAGATAGAATCTGATGCGATAGATCAAAATTTAACTACCTTAAGGAATAGGGTCAACGAACTTGGAGTTTCAGAACCCATTGTTCAAAGGCAAGGTAAGAAAAGAATCGTAGTTCAATTGCCAGGCATTCAAGATACTGCAGAAGCAAAAAATATTTTAGGAAAAACTGCAACACTAGAATTTCATTTGGAAGCACAAATGGATACACCAAGATCTAGAAAAACATCTTATCCTTATCGCAATGGATTCGGTGCACCTGCCTTCCTTCAAGATTCAATAATACTAGGAGGAGACCAAGTAGCAACAGCTCAAGCATCATTCGACGAGAATGGATTACCGCAAGTCAACATCACACTAGATGGTGAAGGCGGAGCCAAGATGCACAGAGCTACGAGAGGCAATATTGGTAAGAGATTAGGTGTTTTATTTGTAGAACAAAAAACAAGAACAATCTATGAGAGAGATCTTGAAGGAAATCAGATTCCTGTCCAAGAATCTTTTGAAATCAAAGAAATCATAAGTCTGGCTACTATTAGAGCTGCACTAGGAACAACTTTTAGAATCACAGGACTTGATAGCCCAAGTGAATCATCAGAATTGGCTCTTTTATTAAGAGCTGGGGCGCTAGCTGCTCCAATGACCTTTGTTGAAGAGAGAACTGTAGGTCCTAGTCTTGGAGCTGATAATATTCAGGCCGGTATTTTTTCAATGCAGTTAGGTCTATTTCTTGTTTTAGGTTTTATCTTGTTCTATTACAGAGTATTTGGAATCGCTGCAAGCTTGGCATTGACCTTCAATATAGTCTTGTTGGTAGCGATTATGTCTATACTTTCTGCAACATTGACCTTGCCCGGTATCGCGGGAATTGTTTTGACTGTGGGAATGGCGGTAGATGCTAATGTACTAATATTTTCTAGAATCAGAGAGGAGCTTAAAAAGGGAAGGGAACCTTTGGAGGCTATAGATGCTGGCTATAATAGAGCCTTCTTAACTATCTGGGATGCAAATGTAACCACTTTGATAGTCGCAGTAATATTACTCTCTTATGGAACAGGTCCTGTTAAAGGGTTTGCTATAACTTTGTCAATTGGGATCATAACTTCAATGTTTACTGCAATTATGGGCACAAGGGCATTTGTTAATTTAATTTATGGATCTAAGAAAGATCTCGAGAGGATTTCAATATGAGTTTTAATATTGATTTCTTAGCTTGGAGAAGAGTGGCATTAATCTTTTCTTCAATATTTTTAATAGTTTCAGTGAGTTCTCTCTTTCTTAAAGAGCTTAACTACGGACTCGATTTCACTGGAGGTACGTTAGTAGAATTGAGTTACCCCGATTCAGCAAATATTTCAGAAATAAGAGAAACTTTAGTTAATGGAGGGTTTGTAGGAGCTCAAGTTGCTAATTTTGGATCTAGTAAAGAAGTGCTAATAAAACTGCCTGGAACTGTCAGTGATAGTTTAGGATCAGAGATTGTTACATTACTTGGCTCAGTAAGCTCGGACCAAGATGTGGATCTAAGAAGAATAGAGTACGTAGGACCTCAAATAGGTAGTGAGCTAAGGGATGATGGCGGTACTGCTATGTTGATAGCTTTGGCCTTCATGATGCTCTACATTGCTTTTAGATTTCAGTCTATGTTTGCAGGTGCTGCAGTCATAGCATTAGTCCATGATGTAATCATTGTTGTCGGAATATTTTCCCTTATAGAGATAGAGTTTGACCTTACTGTCCTTGCTGCGTTGTTAGCTGTGATAGGTTACTCACTTAATGACACTATAGTTGTGTCAGACAGGATAAGAGAAAACATAAGGTCAATGGAGTCAGACAGCACTGAGGAGATCATCAATACCTCTCTTAATCAAACTCTGGGTAGGACCTTAATTACCTCGTTAACCACTCTGTTAGTTTTGTTTTCTTTATATTTACTCGGAGGCGAGTTAATCAAAAATTTTGCATTAGCTCTAATATTTGGAGTAATTATTGGAACGTACTCATCTATCTACATTGCTGCTAATGCTTTAGTAATGATGGGCTTAAGCAAAGATCATTTGAGAGTTGAAGAACCTGAAAACGCAGACGAAAATATTTTACCTTAGTCTTCTGCTATTGAAGTGTAAGGTTTAATTGATTGAAGCATTGGTTTAAAGCATTTATTAGAAGCACAGATTATATTGTCACCTGCTAGATAATCAGGGTTGCCAAAATAGTCACTTACCAATCCACCAGCCTCTCTGACAAGCAATCCTCCTGCAGCTATATCCCACATTCCAAGACCACTTCCCCAGAAGCCATCTAATCTTCCTGCAGCTACATTTGCCATATCCAGAGCTGCAGAGCCTGTTCTTCTTATGGTTAATCCATTTGAATAAAGTGATCTAAACGTAGACATGTTGTCATGCCTAACTTTACCCTTATCTGTATCGTGTGAAGAATTGCTCAAAAGTGTTGCTGGGAGTCCTTTTGCTTTACTGACTCTTATTCTTCTGTCGTTAAGGTAAGCCCCACAGCCAAAACTGGCTGTAAATTCATCTTGACGCGCAACATCTATAACCAACGCATGCAGGGTTTTTCCCTTTTCTACATAAGCTATGGATATAGCGTAGTAAGGAAACCCATGAATATAATTTGTGGTTCCATCAAGGGGATCGATGACCCACATTGAATCTATGTCTTTGCCCGAACCTTCTATTCTTCCAACTTCTTCAGAGACATAGGTATGTCGAGGATAAATAGACTTTAAAGAATCTATGATTATGGACTCCACCTTTCTATCAAGTTGTGTGACAAAGTTAGTGGGACCTTTTTCTCTAACTTCTAATTGATCTAATCTATATGCAAAACTAAGTAATTCTTTGCATCCTGCTCGGGCAGCTTCTAGTGCTATATTTAATTTTGGTTCCATAATTAGTTGCGCATCCTAACATATTGAATCTATTCCCCTGTTAGAATATGTCAATGGAAGGTAAAAAAGTTTTACTCACTCATTCTCTAAATTCTGTAAAAATCGTTTTAGTAGGGACTACTCATCCAGGAAATATTGGTGCTGCCGCAAGAGCCATGAAGAATATGGGTATCAAGAATCTAAGTTTAGTTCAGCCAAAAGAATTTCCAAGTGATGTAGCAATTTATCGATCCAAGGCGGCAAAAGATATTCTCGAACATGCTCAGGTGTTTAATAATCTTGAAGAGGCTATATTTGATTGTGAGCTGGTTATAGGAACTAGTGCCAGAGGCAGGAAGGTTCCTTGGCCAATATTGAACCCCAAAGAGGCTGCAGAAGAAGTTTCTAGAAGTTCTTCACATCATAATATTGCAATTATATTCGGTAGAGAGGATAGGGGTCTCACTAATGAAGAATTAGGGCTTTGCAACTTGCATGTCAACATACCGACAGATCCAGATTATTCATCTTTGAATTTAGCTCAAGCAGTTCAAATTTTAGTTTACGAAATCAGACAGGCAATTTTAGGTGAACAAGAAGATAAAAATTACTGGGACGTTGAACTTGCTAATAATGATCAAACTGAACTGTTAATCAATCATATGGATGAACTGATGCAGCAAGTTGAATTTTATGATGTAGACAATCCCAGAAAGCTCCTATTAAGAGTAAGGAGATTCTTTAAAAGAAGTAGAATTGATGTAATGGAAACAAATATATTTAGAGGTCTTTTTGCTACGATCCAGAAGAAGTTAAAGTGATGGTCTTGTGTGTGTATTAGTAACGTAATACACTGCCTGTAGGAAAATTCCTCATGCAGTGGACAAACGATCAACCAATCTACCAACAAGTTAGAGACCACGTAGTATCTCTCATCATCGACGATGTCTTAAAGACAGGTGATCCTATACCTTCGGTAAGACAAATGGCTATTGAAGGCGGCGTTAATCCTTTAACTGTTTCCAAGGCTTATCAAGAACTTGTCGATCTCCATATAGTTGAAAAAAAAAGAGGGCTTGGTATGTTCATAACTGAAAATGCCAAAAAAGAATTATTGAAATTAGAAAAATCAAAATTTTTAAAGAACGAATGGCCAAATACTATTAGGAGAGCACAAAGTCTTGGTATAGATTTAGTTGAGCTTCTGAACAAAAATTAATATGGGCAATGAAATAGTAATAAAAGCAAATGGCGTAAAAAAGAAATACGATGATAGCTTAGCGCTTGATGGTATTGATCTAGAAGTTATTTCGGGACAAATACTAGGCTTTATTGGACCTAATGGCGCAGGCAAGTCGACTTTTTTACAGTCTGTACTCGGCCTTATTAACACCGAAGGGAATCTAGAAGTTTTAGGCCTTGATCCTCGTAAAGATAGACATAAACTACTAAAAGAAGTTTGCTATATTACTGATGTCGCCGTGTTGCCGAAATGGATGACAGTTAATCAAGTGCTTCAATATGTCAATGGAGTGCACCCCAGTTTCAATCTAGAGAAATGCTTAACTATATTATCTCGAACTAATATTAAAAGAAGTTCAAAAGTAAGAGTATTATCAAGAGGAATGATGGTCCAGCTTCATCTGTCCATTGTAATGGCCATAGATGCTAAGCTACTTGTATTAGATGAGCCTACATTAGGTCTTGATCTTGTATACCGTAAAGAATTCTACTCTCAGCTTATAGAAGACTACTATGATGGAGATAAGACTATATTGATTAGCACTCATCAAGTTGAAGAAATTGAAGGCGTACTTTCTGATGCTGTTTTTATGAACCAAGGCAGAGTGGTACTGCATGATTCTATCGAATCTATAAATAAGAAATTTTTAGAATTAAGACCCAATCAAGATTTTATAGAAAAGGCTAAATCTTTAAGGCCTATTCACCAAAGATTGGAGTTAGGCAGAGAAGTTTTACTTTTTGAAGATACTGAAATGGATAAATTATCTAATTTGGGGGAGGTTAGACCTCCTTTTATAGCAGATTTGTTTATGGCAATTATGGATAAGACCAAAAAGGAGATTGAGGCATGATAACAACTCTTTTTACGATGATTCGCAGAGAAATTCAAGAACATAAGTTAGCCTTCATCTATGCTCCATTTATTGTTGCTCTAGTCTTATGCTTGGTGATTATTTCAGTATACTTAGGCTTAACAGATATCCAGACTACTACCTTTAATTTTTCTACCGAGCTATATGACGAAGAGTTTCAGGAAGATATGTTGCAAGCAACACCTGAATCTAAAACAGCTGTTATTAGGTCCGGTCTAACAGTCTTGGGTTTACCGATTTTACTCACTGTTGGTTTTGGTTTACTTGCCTATAGCCTATCTACTTTTGCAGACGAAAGAAAAGATAGAAGTTTAATTTTCTGGAGGTCTTTACCGGTATCAGATTTAACAACAGTGATGTCTAAATTAATATTTGTTGTCATTGTTATTCCTTTGCTCGTCGTTCCAAATCTATTTTTGCTCCAATTGATATCTTTACTGAGTGTTTCTTTCTATTTTGTCTCAAATGATATCGTACCTTTTGGTTATGTATGGACCAGCTATTTTATTTCAGACTGGTTTAGAATAATTTTTAGTCTCTGGGCTCAGGCTCTTTGGTCGTTACCAATCCTGCTATGGTTAATGCTTGCTGGGACTTATTTTAAAAAACCCGTGATTGGTGCAATAGTCCCTTTAGTCGCACTGGTCGTATTGGAAGGTATTATTTTTAAGGCTAATAATATTCAAGAATTTATAGAAAATAGGCTCGGTTTTTGGTCAAGATCAGATAGCTTTCCTATTGAGTATGCAGAAGCTCGTGTTGTTGATATTTCAGATATTTACCTATTATTAACTACTCAAGCTTTCTGGATTGGAATCCTCGCGAGTGTAGTATTGATTGCAGGAATTGTTTATACGCGGTCAACAAACAATGACTACACTGTCGAATAATAAATAGATTTGACCTTAAAGGCTAGCCTCCTTACAATGCCCATTTTCGGCCCGTTCGTCTAGTGGTTAGGACATCTGGTTTTCATCCAGGCAACAGGAGTTCGATTCTCCTACGGGCTACCATCTTCCTTAAAAAAAATTTTAAACCTAAATTACTTTTATAATTTAAAAAATGAATTTCTTTGACTCTGTTATTTCTGCATTTAAGAATTATTTTAATTTTTCTGGAAGGGCGTCTAGATCTGAATTTTGGTGGTTCTTTCTCTTTTGTATTCTTTTATACCTTCTCGCTATCAGCATAGCTTATGAAGATTTAGTGGGTGCGCTTTCACTTGCTGGAGGTGAGAATGCCGATCCATCTGAAGTCATTCAAGCCTTTCTGACCTCATGGATAGGTACCGCTTTTTTGATTACCTTTATACCTCAGATAACTCTTGCAGTTAGAAGGTTTCACGATATAAACAAATCAGGCTGGTGGTATGTAGGCCTTCAGGTTGCTCCTAGCTTATTGCCGAGTATTTTTATATTCGATCTTATTTCTATGATGGCCTTATTTCTTTTTGTTTTTTATATGGCAAATGAGGGTGGTGATGATAATGTCTACGGGCCAAGTCTTATTAAAAGAGATTCTTAATTAACTAATTGGTGACAGAATCTCTTCTGCCATTTCAACCCAATATGTTGCTCCTATAGGCAGTATTTCATCATTAAAATCATAACCCGGGTTATGAATCATACAAGATCCTTCTCCATCTCCATTCCCAATCCAAATATAACTTCCAGGTTTCTCTTGAAGCATATAAGCAAAGTCTTCAGATCCCATACTGGGAGTAGGGGAAAGGTTAACCATCGCATTGCCTGAAATCTTTTGGGCTATCCTCCCAGACAGATGAGCTTCTTCTTCGGTATTAACAGTCGCAGGATACCTATGTTCAAACTCAAATATAAAATCTGCACCATAAGCTGCACAAATAGAACTGGTTATTTTTTCCATCTGTTGTTCAAGTTGACTTTGCACATTAGAAGAAAAACATCTTGTACATCCTTTAATTTCAACTTCATTAGGAATGACATTATAAGCGTCTCCTCCATGGAATTGAGTGACACTTAAAACTACAGGCTCTTGAGGATTAATATGCCTACTCACAATAGATTGATAGGCATCAATAATTTTAGTTCCTATGATAATCGGATCAACCGTTGTTTGTGGCATGGCCGCATGACCACCTTTACCTATTATCTTCACATTAAAGATATCAAAAGCTGCCATTATTGGTCCCGGTTTAATTGCAAAAGAGCCAACGGGCATTCCAGGGATATTGTGCATTCCAAATACTGACTCAACTGGATATTTATCAAATAGGCCCTCATCTATCATTGCCTTTCCGCCTCCTTCATTTTCTTCAGCAGGTTGAAAGATAAAATTAATTGTTCCATCAAAATTTCCATTTTCAGCTAGATATTTAGCTGCACCTAGTAACATA
>ENA-OWPI01001358-OWPI01001358.1-marine-metagenome-genome-assembly--contig:-NODE-1358-length-27577-cov-3.295636_pt1 | contig 27577 bp, 19 predicted proteins | sample MGYA00238138_ERZ651775 | MGnify/ENA primary metagenome ERZ651775 (study PRJEB26906, sample SAMN06265043) | marine metagenome | isolation source: Helgoland LTER site | place: Germany:Helgoland, sampling...
ACGCTCGTCAGGGAGGAGCAATTCCAAAACACACCATCGCCCAGCTGCGTGAGTTTAGTACACCCCTTGAGATTGACGCTGAGGAGAGATTTACACCCATAGAGGGGAGCCTTTCTTCGATCGCCCCAATCAAGATTCATATCCCCGATGATTGTGATATTGGGGTCCCTGATGATGAGGGTGATGGTTCCTTTACCGAGTGATCTGTCCTGTAAACGCTTGCGGAGAGCTCCGGACCGGATCTGGTTGTCGACGTTCTCGTCAATGACGATCTCTTGGGGTTCTGCTTCTTCTCCTTCACTGCTTTCTTCCTCACTGCTTTCTTCCTCGCTGCTGTCTTCCCACCCGCTGTTGTCTTCCTCACTACTCTCTTCCTCACTACTCTCTTCCTCACCATCAGAGTGTAGCTCATTGTCAACGTTCTCGCTAATGACGATTTCTTGAGCTTCTGGATAAACAGACATAGAGGGGGCGTAGGAGTTCGCTTGTCAAGATCCAAATGACGTCAATATTTTGGAGTAAGATGGTTGAGTTTTAATTGCGGTATTGTGAAGAATGACGCAAACACGGATGTGCTATTTAAAGAAGGGCGTGAACACATATGGTAGTGTCGAAAGAAGGATCGGCGGCTTCCCTCTTCCCGAAGAGAAGAGAGAGAGAGAGAGGCGAGAAATCAGAAAAAAATTCATAGAGTATTCTACAGGTACGTTATTAATAATTCTCGGACTCTGTGCATCACATGGTTAAAAGATACCTCAGAAATTTGGGAAATTCTGTTGAACCTTCTTATTACCCTCTTTTCACGATCTTGATACATACAAGACTGCCCATTGCAATGTAGCCATTGCCATGCATTGCTAACTTACTTTACTTTTCTCTTCTTGTGTTAGATGGCTTCGCAAAGACCAACTGCAGGTTCGACCCCATCAGTTGTCGCTACTTGCGAAACTGTCGTCCCACCACACCCAGACGCAGGTTCGACCCCATCAGTTGTCGCTACTTGCGAAACTGTCGTCCCACCATACCCAGACGAAAAGGAAGAAATACTTGCAAATTTATTGGCAGAGTTGATCTGCCCAATTTGTTTCGATCTTTGCAATCCACCAATCATCACACCTTGCGGTCATACAACATGCAGGAATTGCGTTGATCGCTGGCTTTCGTCTGGTCGACGGACTTGCCCTTCCTGTCGAGCACCTGTGCGAAAAAGTCAACTTGGGAGAAACAGAGTGGTTGAGAATGTGCTGGGTGTACTGGGATACGAAATTCGGAGTGAAACAATCGCGACTGCAACCACGCAGCAGAGCCGTCCGCATATCGTTCGAGAAACGCTATTAATTGCGATTCGGCGTGCGCGCGCAAGAGATGAAGACAGCCATAGTGTCTTTACTGCCCAAGGGACGGTGCCTTATAGAAACGGGTTGCCCCCCCCCCCTCCGCCTCATTCCCAAAATCGGCTTCCACCGCCACCTCCGACTTCTCAATCTCGCCCACGGAGCCGAACTTCCCCAGAGCCAACGGAAAACCGGCGCGCGGAGATTTACAGAGAGTTGATGACGTTAGATCTTGTCCGCCGTCGTTCCAGCATTACCGGTGACAACGACGACGTCTCATCCAATGAAGTGGAAAATCGGAGAGAACAGGATCGTCAGAGAGAAAGGAGGAGAGGTTTTCACAGAGAGCTCATGGAACGATTCGACGGGACGGCCATTACAAGACTTGTCTCGAGTAGCGACGGCAATCGTCACACTGCTCATGGCGTGACTGCCGAAGACATCCGTCTTCGGAGCCAGTCGCTGGGAAGGACCGGAGCTCTGACATTGTATCCTCCCTTCTACGGCGGGCACCCGACCGCTGTATAAGGGGGCAGGTGACAATCTGCCGGCGTGGGGAGCTTGAGTTTTGAGTGATTCGCCCCTAATACAAAAGGATAAAGCTTCAAAAAAAAAAGCTCTTTTTTTTGGCCTTTACATTGTTACATTTATCAGTGCAATAACAATTCCAAAAATGTTCAATCAACAACTACTCCCCGTCTCCCCGTCCTGTTAAGCTCCATCGCCGAAGTGAGTACCAGGGTGTTGAAAGTTGCCTACACCAGTTGGAAAGCCTATCCACCCTCCTTCGCCTCCGCCTCCACCTCCCGCGGAAGTGCCTCCTCTTCCTGAGGAGAAAGAACTGGACGAAAGCCTTACCTTGCGTGAGCGATTTGCAGATCATCGGGAACGGGCCGATTGTGCGGGGTGTCATGAAAAACTGGACCCTTTGGGCTTTGCCTTGGAGAACTTTGATTCGGTGGGGCGTTGGCGGAAAAAATACCATAACGGGCGGGAAGTGGATGCAAGTGGAATTCTTTTCCGAACCCACGAATTTTCCAATGTAATTGAATTTAAGGATGCAATCCTGAAGGAAAAAAACCGTTTTGTCCGTGGACTTGCCGGACATCTGCTGGCCTTTGGACTCGGTCGCGAACTGAATCCTTCTGATAGCCTGGCTTTGGATGAGATCGTGGAAAGAGTGGAGGCGGAGGATTATTCGATGAAGTCTTTGATCCACGCCGTTGTGCAGTCGAAACCTTTTCGAGGTCCAAGTAGTAAACTTGCCTTGCATAAAACCAAGTGAATTTTGAAAATATGAAAACGATGACAAATATTGGCCGCCGTACTTTTCTTCGCGGAATGGGAACTTCCGCTCTTGCCCTGCCATGGATGGAAAGCTTGGCGGTGGGTAGTAATCATTTTCAAATTCCACAGCGTGCGGCTTTTTATTATGTGCCCATCGGGGTGGTAAGAAAGACTTTCTTTCCGGGAGAGGAAAAGAGTGCGGTACAGCAAAAGTTTACCAATGATAGTTATGATGCAGGGAGTACCCGATCAAACATCGAAGTCGGTTTGCATGACCTGCAGTTGACTCCAACGATGAAACCCCTGTCGGGGCTTAAAGATAAGGTTACTTTGATCACGGGGTTAGATCGTACTTTCCAACCGGGTACGGATGTACATGCCCAGTGCGCCTCCTGTTTTCTTTCCAGTGCCAGTCCATTTAGCCTGAAGCACACGCCTTATCCTCAGGCACGGAGTTTGGATCATATTATTGCTGATAAAATTGGTAGGGATACTCCTTTTAAGACATTGGAATTCAGTTGTAATAGCCACAAAGATAACAAGGAATCGATTCAGTTTGATAATATTTCCTGGTATGGAACGGAGCATGTGGCTCCCTCGATGCGGGATCCATTGCTTGCGTACCGCAGGCTGTTCAAATCGGATGAACGCAGTGCTTACCAGAACATCACTGACTTGGTGCTGGATGATGCCCGTTCGTTGAAAAAGGATCTTGGCTATTCGGATCAGCAGAAATTCGGGGAATATTTTGAATCCATCCGGGCGATCGAGACGCAGATTTCGCGGTTGGATGGAATGAAAAATGAACTGAGCAAGGTCGATCTTGATATTCCGATGGACGGTAAATTGCCCCGGGGTGAATACATTCGCCTGATGGGGGACCTGATGGTTGCTTCTTTGCAGAGTGGACTGACCAATGTGGCAACCTTTATGGTGGGGCCTGAAAGATGGGATACTCCCTATTTATTCGAGAGTTTGTTCGATAAACCCAAGAGCCATCATATGATGTCCCATAACCAAGGGAAATTTGTTGAGGACCTTATCAAAGTGGATCACTTCTATATGGAGCAATTTGCCTACCTTTGCGAAAAAATGAATCGGATAGAGGAGGTTAATGGCAAGACCCTGCTTGATAATATTATGTTCACTTATGGTTCTGGATTGGGAGATGGATCGACTCACCAATACAGTGCATTGCCTATTCTCGTTGCCGGTTCAGGGGGTGGGAAATTTATTACCGGTAAGCACTTGAATGTCTCGGCTAAGTCCGGACTGGTCAAAAAAGTCGGAGGTACATACAAAACGCCCGAGGGTGGGGTTCCCTTGGCAAATCTTTGGCTTTCACAGGCGAATGCGATGGGTCTGAAGTTAGACCGTTTTGCAGATAGTACTGGAATGATTTCCAGTTTATTTGCTTAATCGGTGACTTTATTCCTTAGTTTACGATCGGTAACGAATGTACCAAATGGGATAAGAGTTGCGATAAAAAGGTAAGCTCCAAATTTTAAACTCCAGTTGAAATTCTTCATGCATAAGGCGAGAAGTATACAGTAAGCTACAAATAGAACGCCGTGAGCCATTCCGGTGATTTTGACGGCCATGGGCATTTCGAAATAATATTTCATAGGCATGGCAACCCCAAGAAGAAGTAGGTAGGAAATTCCTTCGATATTTCCAAGTAATCGTAAAATTTTGATCATGTAAGATTAAGAAAGTTATTTTTTTCGAATGAAATAAAGACGCGACTGCAATAGAATCGCAAATATACCGGCAATCAACAATCCAAACTGTATAGCCGAGTTAATATTTTGAGCAATTTCCTGGGGTAGTTTAACTATTTCTGCATGTTCGTACATCCAATGCATGGGGATTATAGAAAGCGGATTGATCGCGAGTAACTTTAAAATTAAACCCACATTCTCTTCTCCCCAACCAACCCCCAGAACGAGACTGGCGAGGAGCGGGGTGATCCATAGTAATCCGACAAATCCCCAAAAACCAAGATTGAACCATATTTCACGACTTGCCTGCAGATAAATCACAGCAAGGAGCAGGGTGCCCGCGGGGATGAGGCATAAAGAAAGAAAGGAAGAGTTTAGTACCCAGGCATCTGAATGTAATGCCAATTTGATCAAGACCGAATAGGTGAAGAGGGTAATGGCAGTAAGAATCAGCATAAGGCCTAGCCCACTGCTTTCATCTGCGATTCGTGGAATTCGGGCGAGATTGAACTTTGCGATTCGCTGGATTCCTTTGAGATAAAGGTGTCGGTCGGGACAACAAATATTAATCAGGCAGAGAATGAAGAGAAAGGAAAGAGAGAAGAAGATTCCAATCACTAAAATGAGTCCAAGAATTTTTTCTTCTTTTCCGGAGAATTCATTGGCTGACAATTCCTGCCCAATCAGTCCGCTTGCTTCCCCCTTATCAAAAAAAGTCCATAAACATCCTAGGAGTAGAAATTGAAAAATAGAGTATATGAAAAGTGCGGAAGATTTCGACAGCGCCGGCAAAGCCTGATTCCTCCATTTCCGATAACCTGTGATGAGCAGAATCAAAATGAGTAGACCCTGCATCAGAAAAGTGAAGGTGGTGGGCGAGATTGCAAAATCAAAAAAGGGAACATCCTTCCAAAAATCTGCAATGCGAGCTTCATAATCAAAGTGGCCCCTTTTCTGATACCCTTCTTCCCGAATGATAGGAAGTATTTTCCCGAAGTAGGTTGGGAGAATAGTAAGGAAAGATAGGAAAGAAATTCCTGCCTGACCCAGTCCTGGTAGCACCACATATAACCCAAGAACGACAATGCGGGAAACCCATGAGGCAGCACGGGGTTTGGGGACCACCAAGCCGACTGCATGTGCGGTGAGGTGGTAGAGAATGACCGAGCAAAAGAAGACGGAATATAATTGAATGATGTTTCCCCACGGAAGTTTTCCCACGAGGATAGCATGTCCAAGAAAGGGGAGAGTGAATAAAAACATGTAGTACTCCCGGGCAGGGATTCCAAATATATAGCCAATGATCTTAGATAGCGGATTCATGGGAGTCATCCGTTGGTAATCGAGTAGACCGGATTCCCTTTCCTCGGCGGTAATAGAAGCAACTCGGCCAGTACCCAGAAACATTAGGTAAAATCCCTGCAGGGCGAGGATGAAAGTGAATGCGTTTCGGGCCCCGTTTACTGGAGAGCTTTCTCCCTTTACCCATTCTTTGGTTTGGGGGTCCTTGCTATATTTTCCTTCAGATCCCTCGAGGTAGGAGGTAAGGTAAACCGTTGAACATACGATTAGGGAGAACAGTCCGGCTGCGATCAGATGTTTGGGACGGAGGTTTTCACGGATGCCTTTTAGAATAAGTGGGTTCATCAATTTTGATCAAATTCTGAGGATCCGGATTCAATTTCCAAAAACAAATCCTCCACTTTTGATTTTCGGGTAGTAAATGAAGTAACTTTCAGTCCATGCTCAATCATTTGTGAAAGAATTCCGGGAATTTCTTCACGACCTCCTGAATGAGATATTTCAAACTGGGCTTTTGTGTCGTGCGTTTTTTTGAGTTCTGAAAGAGTAGGCCACTGTTCTACAAATTCAGTAAATTGATGCGATTCTTCCAGGAGTTCAATTTCCAGTTTTCTTGAGGATTTTTTGCGTTGTGTGATTTCCTCAATGGATCCAGATACCACCATTTTTCCATCTCGCATGATTCCGATTTCATCACAAAGGTCCTGCAGTTCGGTAAGTACATGGGAGGAGACGAGAATGGTTTTCCCCTGATCTGCAAGTTTCCTGAGCAGCTTACGCATATCAATACGGGCCTTCGGATCAAGATTGGCTCCCGGTTCATCGAGTAGCATGACGGAGGGATCGTGAACCAATGTCTTCGCGAGCAGGGCACGCTGTTTCATACCGCGGGACAAGGATTTGCAGAGTTCCCTGCGCTTGGTGGTTAGTTCAGTCTGAGCTAAGGCTTTTTCTACCTTTTCTTTCCTTTCGGCGACTGATTGTCCGTAAGCGTGGGCGAAGAGATCACAAAATTCTTCCACCCTCAAGTCGTCGTAGACTGGAGGGAAATCGGGCATGTATCCAAGCATTCGCCGAGCTTGTTCCGGTTGGTGTAGGACAGAAGTCTCTCCGAGCATAATTTCCCCGTAGGTTGGTTCGATTAAAGTGGCAATGGCCTTGATTGTGGTAGTTTTACCCGCACCATTAGGCCCGATCAGTCCAAAAACCGAACCTGGTTTTACCGAAAACGAAAGGTTGTCTACAGCAACAAAGTCTCCGTAGTGAATTTTGAGATCTTGGACTTGGATCATGAGAGGAAGGCACGATAGGAAATTAAAAATCAAGTTAGGTCAACTTTTCCTTGCCTAAAATCACGAAAATCGGACATTGGACTATAGCAAATCAACTTATTATGAAAATATCTACAATCATCCTCTCTTCCTTCCTTATAATCTCTTCCCTTTTTGCGGAAAAAAAACTGTTTGATGGTAAAAGCCTAAAGGGATGGGATGGGGATCCAAAATTCTGGAGCGTTCAGGATGGTGCAATTCTTGGGCAAACCACAAAGGAGAATCCGACCAAGGGAAATACCTTTCTCATTTGGAAGGATGGAAAATTAGGAGACTTTGAACTTACGCTTGATTACAAGATTATCGCGGGAAACAGCGGGATTCAGTACCGCAGTTTTGTTAAACCGGGAAAGAATGACGGTTGGCGAATTGGTGGATATCAGGCTGATTTGGAAGCAGGCGATAAGTTTTCTGGCATATGTTATGGAGAGGGCTTTCGGGGAATACTCTCTATGCGTGGCATGAAAACTACTTTAACTTTAGATGATAAGGGTAAACTTAAAAAAGATGCGAAGCAATTTGGCGATTCCGCTGAGATTGGAAAAGCGGTCAACAAAGGTAAATGGAATAAGTACAAAATAACAGCCAAAGGCTTCAATTTTCAACACTTCATTAATGGGGTTAAGACGACTGAGTTAATCGACAATGATGAGAAAACCAGGCGTAATGATGGTTTGCTCGCTTTGCAACTTCATGCCGGACCACCAATGAAGGTGTTATTTAAGAATATTGTTCTTAAATAAGCGAAAAACCTTTAAGTATACCGCTCCTTGAACCGAGTCGATTTACGCAGCGACACGGTCACTCAACCTACGGATGAAATGCGGGCGGTTATGTCAACCGCTCCAGTAGGGGATGATGTCTTTGGGGAAGATTCAACTGTAATTGAATTACAGAATCGAATGGCTTCTTTGTTGGGAAAAGAAGCTGGGTTATTTGTGCCCAGTGGAACCATGTCCAACGCCATAGCAATTCGTTGCCATACTCAGCCTGGTGATGAAATCATAACCGAAGCAAATAGTCACATTTATGTGTATGAAGGAGGAGGTTACGCTGCTCTTTCTGGTTGTTCAGTGGCCTTAGTTCCAAGTGAAGTAGGAATTATGGAGGTTAGTAATGTGGAATCGAAAATTCGAAAATCCGTGGACGGTAAAAGTCATTACCCAAACGGAACTTTAGTATGTCTGGAAAATACTTCCAATCGGGGCGGGGGAACTTTTTATCCCCAGGGAAATATTGATGGGATTGCTAAAAAAGCGAGGGCTCAAAATTGTGCAGTCCACATGGATGGGGCTCGGTTGTTCAACGCCGTGATTGCATCGGGTGCCGAGCCTTCCCGGATGGTGAGGGATTGTGATACCGTTTCAATTTGTATTTCAAAAGGTTTGGGTGCACCGGTGGGTGGTGTGTTGTTGGGTTCGAATGAATTGATCCAACAGGCACATCGGTGGAGAAAAATGTTTGGAGGTGGAATGAGACAAGCCGGAGTGATCGCGGCGGCAGGACTGTATGCATTGGATCATAACCGTGAACGTTTAGCGGAAGATCATCATCGGGCTTATCAGCTGGCAAATGGCCTGATCGATATAGATGGCATCGAAATTGATTTAAAGTCGGTACAGACCAATATGGTTTATCTTCAAACCAAGACTTCTGCAGTAGAGATCGTAAAGAAATTAGCGGATCATGGAATTGATGTATTGGCGATTGAGTCGAACCTTATCCGTTTGGTGACTCATTTGCATATCGGAGACGAAGATATAGAAAAAACTATTCATGTATTTCAAAAAATTTCTAATTCTCTTGGTTAAATGAATAAAGTTGTTTTGGCAGGTGGGTCGGGTTTTTTGGGACAGGCCCTAACGAAGTCTTTTTGCAATGAGGGAGTGGAGCTAGTTATCCTAAGTCGGGGTTCAGGAAAGAAGACTTCAATAGGAAGATATGTAAGCTGGGATGCTCAATCGTTGGGTGAGTGGACAAATGAACTGGAAGGTGCTGATGTCGTAATTAACCTGACCGGGCGCTCCGTTGATTGCCGTTACACGAAAGTAAATCGAGATCTCATTTTAAATTCCCGGGTTGATTCCACCCGAGTACTGGGCGAGGCGATTTCGCAATTACAACGAGCTCCCAAAGTTTGGCTTAACGCCAGTACTGCGACCATTTACAATGACTGTCGTGGTTCCTCTGTACCGCACGATGAAACGAGTGAGGGAAATGCAAAGGGATTTTCGGAAGATGTGGGGCGGGCATGGGAAAAAACTTTTTTGGACGGGCAGCATGAAGGAGTTCGTCAGGTCGCAATGCGGATTAGCTTTGTATTGGGCCAAGAAGACGGAGCCTTTCCGGTGTTGCGTAGATTTGCCAAGCTGGGCTTAGGGGGAGCACAAGGCCCGGGAACGCAATGGATGAGCTGGTTGCACATTGACGACTGGGTAGGTATTGTCCGTTTCCTAATTGAAAATGAGTCGATTAAAGGCCCAGTTAATCTAACCGCCCCCAATCCGGTTACTAATGCTGACTTTATGAAAGAAATGAGAAAACATTTTGCCCCGCTCGGAATTGGCCTACCTGCTCCCAGTTTTGCGGTTCATATCGGTGCACTCTTTTTAGGTACTGCTCCAGAACTAGTCCTCAAAAGTAGAAAAGTGGTATCGAGGATTCTAAAAGATAACAGTTACAACTTTAAATACCCCACCTTAGCTACCTGCCTCCAGAACTTACGGGTCGGACCTGAATAATAAAATTCATATAATTTGATTTAACATAATAGATCTTCATTTATTTTCTGACACGATATTGAATTTTTTATTCACAAAATTCCTTTGTGATTGAACATTTTCGATTCATTCTAATCAAATAGGAATATAAGTCCCTTCCTTATGATTCGTACAGTATTTTTAATCCCATTCCTTTTACTGCATTCTTTTTTTGCTTTTGCAGAAAAGTCTTTCACTCATGATGTCGTGATTTATGGGGGTACCTCGGCCGCAATTAGCGCTGCGGTACAGGTTAAGAAAATGGGAAAGTCAGTGGTGGTGGTTTCTCCTGATCAGTATTTAGGGGGTCTATCAAGTAGTGGTTTAGGATGGACGGATAGTGGAAAGAAAGAGGCAATTGGGGGGATCGCACGTGATTTCTATCATCGAGTATGGAGGCACTACCAGAGTGTTGATTCGTGGAAATGGCAAAAAATGGACGAGTATGGCAATCGAGGGCAGGGTGCACCTGCAATTGATGGTGACCGCAGGACGATGTGGATCTTTGAACCCCATGTTGCTGAATTGATTTTTGAATCATGGGTAAAGGAATATGAATTAGAGGTCTACCGAGAGGAAAGGTTGGACCGAGAAAATGGCGTTCAAAGAAAGGGGGGAGAAATTATCTCAATTTCTACCCTTTCTGGAAATACATACAATGGATCCGCTTTTCTTGATTGTACTTATGAGGGAGACCTTATGGCCTCTGCAGGAGTTAGTTATTTCGTGGGACGAGAAGCGAACTCAGTTTATGGTGAATCGTTAAGTGGTGTGCAGACTAAGAATGCGCGATCCCATCAATTCAAGGCGAAAATTGATCCCTTTATCATTGAAGGGGATCCAAGCAGTGGCTTATTAGCTCGAATTAGTTCGCAGTCTCCTGGCAAAGATGGACAGGGAGATTTTAAAATGCAGGCTTATAACTTTCGTTTGTGTTTAACTCAAGTGGAGGAGAATCGAATTCCATTTCCAAGGCCTGACCAGTACGACCCCACACAGTACGAACTCTTACTGCGGACATTGATTCAGGGTTCCACTCATGTATTTGGGAAGTTTGATCCGGTTCCAAATGCCAAGACAGATACGAATAACCATGGTCCATTCAGCACAGATAATATCGGAATGAATTATCTATACCCAGAAGCGGGTTATCAGGAGCGGGCGGAAATTATCCTCGAGCATGAAAGGTATCAGAAAGGCTACTTTTATTTTTTATGTAATGATCCTCGCGTACCCGAAGATATTCGCAAAAAAATGAACACCTGGGGGTTGGCGAAGGACGAATTTGAATCGAACGGTCACTGGCCGCACCAGATTTATGTACGAGAAGCGAGGCGCATGGTTAGTAATTTCGTAATTACTGAATTAAATCTACGCGGAAAGTCAGATACCCCGCGTTCGATTGGAATGGGGTCTTACACCATGGATTCCCATCATGTTCAGCGCTATGTAGCCAAAGATGAAAACGGCCTGTCGTATGTTCAAAATGAGGGCGATGTACAGGTTCATCCAGGCGGGCCGTATCAAATTTCCTATGGTTCTATTATTCCAAAGGCTGATGAGTGCAGTAATTTGTTGGTTCCGGTTTGTATCTCTTCCTCCCATATCGCATTTGGTTCAATTCGGATGGAACCGGTCTTTATGATTTTAGGCCAGTCTGCAGCGACCGCAGCCGTTCTTGCGATCGAGGAGGAAATTCCCGTTCAGGATATCTCCTACGACAAGTTGAAAACTCGATTGGTGGACGATGGACAAGTGATTGAATTGGAAAAATCAAATCGAGTTGCTTTTGGGCGGGGGATCGATCCCTCCCAAATGAGCGGTCTGGTAGTGGACGGTGCAAATTTAAGTTTCGAGGGGGAGTGGGTCGAAAGTACATCACTCCGTCCTTTTGTGGGCTATTCTTATTTCCATGATGGAAATGGAGGGAAGGGGATGCGATCAGCTTGTTTTCCGTTTAAGGCACCAAAAGAAGGCCGGCACGAAATAATGGTTTCGTATGTAGCTTCAGGAAACCGAGCAGGAAAAGTTAGATATGAAATTAAGGATGAAAAAAAGTTATCTTCTGTTGTCGTAGATCAGAGAAAAGAGGGAAGTACAGATAATTTATGGCATTCATTGGGTTCTTTTGTTTTTAAAAAGGGTGAGAAATATGACCTGAAAGTTTTTAATGAGGATACCGAGGGTTATGTAATTGTGGACGCTGCTCATATTATCCCGCTTGATTAGTAATCAATTGAAATAACATTATTTTGAAACTTTTCTTTTGTTCGTCCGTTTTTAAGGACAGAACACATGCAAAGCGTACCCAATCCTTTATTGTCTCATGGCACTCTACTTGAAATGAGTGAGAATCAAGATCGTGAGAATTGTTTACTGAGCGACGACCAGTTGCTGATGAAAGAAGTTGGGGAAAAATGTCCTGTTGCAATGGAGAAAATAATTACTCGATGGAAGGATGGACTCTTTCGCTTTTTTGATCGTTCACTTCAAAACAAGGCAGACGCGGAGGATTTGACTCAGAAAGTTTTTATTCGGGTATACCAATCAGCTTCTCGATACCAACCGAAGGCAAAATTTTCCACCTACCTTTTCACGATTGCAAGAAATTTACTAATCGATGAAATAAAGAAATCAAACCGTCAGCAAATTTCGAGTTATTCGGATGAATTAGTCCAAGGCCAAATCGTGCAGCCAACCAATGAGGCACAAGAATGGAATGAAATACTTAATTTTGCCATGAAGGAGATACCCGAATACTATTCAACCGCATTATTACTGCGCGTACAAAGGGAGCTTAGTTATATGGAAATCGCAGATATTATGAAAGTGTCCGAATCAAGTGTTAAAACTTGGATTCATCGGGCACGCACCCATTTAAGGAAAACTCTTCAAGAATATAGAAAATAAGATGAAAAATAAGAATGATCCTGAAAAGGTAATTGAGGATTTCCTTTCGAATGAAAGTGCATCATTGAATGAAGGATTCACTGAATCAATTCTTGTTGATATTGAGAAACTCGACTTAGAAAATAAATCAGTAAGTCGAAGGGTTCATTATTTTATTCCTTTTGCCTCGATTGGAGTGGCATTTTGTGCATTATTATTTTTCATCCCTTTATTCGATTTAGAAGTTACAGTTGATAATCAAGAAAATGTTGCCCTAGAGCCTAACTCCTTACCATCTTACTTAAATGATTCGGAGAAAATAATAATTGAAGATCTCATGGCAATTCCAGAAGAATTGAATGTTCCTGAAAGTTTTTTGAGTGAACAAACCTATGATTTGCTGGTGTTGTTAGATTCCTAATATAATAATCTCAATGAAAAATATTATTCCTCATTTCATTCTTTTTACTCTGTTCTTTTCATTGAATATAACTTTTGGAAGCGACGATAAAAAGCGGGATAATTCGCGGATGCAGAAATCAGAAATAAGGAAACACTTTTTGGATGAAAATCAGTCCAAGAAGACCTCTCGAGGAGTTCCGTTATTTCCAGGTGCCAATCAAGTCGATTTGCTTCGTTCGTTGTTGGATGCACCTCCTGAAAAGCTCAGGATTTTAAGACAAACGATTGAACGAGTTGAGGGTATGAGCCTGGAGCGAAAAAAAGAGATTAAACATCGACTTAGGAGTTTAAGGAATTTAAAGCCTGAGGTCAGAACGAAAGAACTCAAAATGCTTCGTCATCGACAAAATATCCTTGGTAAATATTGGCAAACCCTGGAGCCAGTAAAGCGAAAGGAAGAAATGAGGAAATTTTACAAACTGTGCTTGGCCGACCGGACTCAGTATTTTAATACTATCAAGGCAGAACATTAGTGTAGTCCTCTATACTATGGTTTAAATGTGAATAGGTTTGTTTTCTCTATTGAGAAAATTCTTCAATCCAGTGTTTTTGCCTTGCAGGGTGTGCTTGAAGTTTATTTTATTTTGAAAAATTTAATATTATTCTTTTTTTACCATGACTAAGAGCTACCAAAAAACCTACCACTATTCACGACGCACATTTCTGGGGGCAGCCGCGTCTACTGCGTTTGCTTTTAACTTTTTCCCGTCAAGAGTTTTCGGTGCAAATAGTAAGCTGCAAGTTGCGGGGATCGGAGTGGGGGGAAAGGGGAAGAGTGATTTTGATCATGCAGCGGTTCATGGCGATGTCGTGGCTGCCTGTGATATCGATTCCCGCAGGTTGGATGTAGCGTTAAGAAAGCATCCAGATGCGGTCAAATTTTCTGATTATCGAGAATTACTAAGCCAGTATGGAGATAAGATTGATGCACTTACAGTCAGTACACCAGATCATACCCACGCACCTGCAGCAATGATGGCAATGCAAAAGGGGATCAATGTGTATGTGCAAAAACCGATGACACACACTGTTTGGGAAGCTCGTCAAATGACCACCCTAGCAAATGCAAAGGGAATTTGCACGCAGATGGGAAATCAAGGAACTGCAGAGAATGGCCTTCGTCAAGGAGCGGAATACATTCGTGCCGGAGGATTAGGGAAGGTGAAAGATATACATGCGTGGACAAATCGTCCTGTTTGGCCACAAGCTCCAACAATTACAGCTCGCCCAAGTGAGGCTGAGGATGTACCGAGTCATGTCGATTGGGATTCATTTGTTGGACCTGCACCGATGAGACCCTACCACTCCTGTTATGCACCATTTAAATGGCGAGGATGGTACGATTATGGCACTGGTGCGTTAGGTGATATGGCTTGTCATACCACCAACCTCGCTTTTATGGGATGCGAACTTACCCAGCCGACTAAGGCGGAGTCAGTAAACACGGGTCCTATTAATGATGAGACTTATCCTTCCTGGGCCAGTATTAATCTATATTTCCCCAAGACTGAAAAGCGTGGGCCAATCAAATTCCATTGGTATGAAGGAAAAGTGGGTAATAATGGGAAGGATAATAAAGGAGTGAAGAATCTACCCCCAATGGATCTTTTTCATGGTCAGACTCCTAAAAACAGTGGCCTTCTTATTGTGGGCACAGATGGGATAATGTATTCTCCCAATGATTATGGAGCCGATTGGTTGGTATACAAGGGCGGAAAATGGCACAAGAAAAATGAAGTTGAATTGCCCGAACAATCGATTGCCCGAAATGGTCGAGGAGACGCGGGGATGAAAGAAGAATGGGTGAAGGCAATTCGGGAAAACAAGCCTGAAATTGCTCTCTCCAACTTTAACTATGCCGGGAATTTAACCGAGGCTATTTTATTGGGTAATGTTGCGATGCGAGTGGGTGGAGAATTTAAATGGAATGCCAAAAAACTCACCACTAATCGCAAAGATGCAAATCAATTGATTTCTAAAGCGTATCGCTCCCAGTGGGGTTTTGTACCCGCTTAATACCTTTTTTTCTTTTACTCACTTTAGATTCTTTGCCTTTAGCTTGGCAAATGTATGGTAGTGTAGATTCAATTGTATAGAATTTATTTTATCTGAGCTAATTTCTGATAATTGGCATCGTTCGGGCTATGAAATTTGCTTTTGTAACCTATTGCTTCAATCTATGTAAATCAACCGAGCGTTTTAATTGTAAGCAAGGTAGTAATTGGCTTTTTTCTAATTAAATTGTAATGAATGTACCCTATTATCAAGTAAATGCATTTTGTAAGGATTCCTATTCTGGGAATCCCGCTGGTGTATGTATTTTAAAGGATTGGCTGTCGACTGATGAATTACAAAGTATTGCCGCACAAACACATTTACCTGAAACTGTATTTCTTTTTTTAAATTCCCCCAACCAATGGTCAATCCGTTGGTTCTCTCCGTTAGTAGAAATCGATCTTAGTGGGCACGGGACATTAGCGGCTTCTCATATACTGTTTGAAGAAGGTTTCTCTGAGGGTGCCAAATCAATATGCTTTTCTTCCAGTAGCGGAGAATTAAAAGTAACTAAGCTCGAAAATGGTGCCTTATCTTTGGCACTACCCTCGTTACCATCCCGAATCTGTGTTGCTTCCCCATTACTCGTTGAAGGCTTAGGAGCCTATCCGAATGAAACTTACATCGGTCTAGATTGTTTGTGTGTATTTTCTGATGAATCAATTGTGCTGGATATGCAACCCGATCCCATTCTCTTAAAACGAATTACAGGTGCGCGTGGAATTATTGCTACTGCCTTATCTGCCGACCCCAAGGTTGATTATGTTACGCGCTATTTTGCTCCTGCTTGTGGGGTGGATGAAGACGAGGTGAGCGGTTCAATTCACTGCGTTCTTGTTCCTTACTGGAGTAAAAAGCTTGGGAAGGATACCCTTCGGGCAAAGCAATTATCTCCCCGCGGTACTTCATTCAAATGTGGGGTGAGAAAAAATGGAATATGGGTGGAGGGAAAAGCAGATACTTTTATGAGAGGGCATATCTCAATCTAGTTTTCATTTTTCCTTCGAGAGGAAAATTTTATATGTCTCATCTCAAGTTAGCTTTTGGGGTAACAATTGATTGGACGATTGAAAGAAATTTCACAGGAAAGCCTCAACTCTGGATTAAGAATATGGCTTAATTATAAGCATCATTGCGGATTTTAATTTTAGAAATCTCACTTTGTCCCTTGTCTCAAGATTAATTGAGATCAGTATTGATTATATGCCTTTCTCTTTTCGAAAAATCTCCATCCAGGTTTTCCTCCTCTTTGGTACCTGCTTGCTTCCTTTTCTTTGCGAGGCAGAAAAAACGAAAAAGATTAGTTTTCATGATGACATTCGACCTATTTTTCAGGCCAATTGTAATGGGTGTCACCAACCTGCAAAAATGAAAGGAGATTATTTGATGACTCATTTCCTCTCTTTATTAAAGGGCGGAGAAACAGGTAAACCCGCAGTTGTTCCTGGTAAGCCTTTTGTTAGCTATCTGATCGATCAAATCAAGATTAACCCAGACGGATCTTCCGAGATGCCTAAAGGGAAAAATGCAAAGGCATTGCATCCCACAGAATATAAAAAAATTGTACAGTGGATTGTGGAAGGTGCGAAAGATGATTCTCCTGCCAATTCCGGGCCGAAATACAGCATGGAAAATCTTCCTATCTATGAAATACCGCCATTAATTCTTTCTCTCGATTATTCTCCTGATGGTAAATACCTTGCCCTGTCAGGTTTCCATGAGGCTATTATATACAAATCAGACGGGAGTTCGATTGTAAAAAGATTGGTCGGGATGTCCGAACGGATTGAAGCGGTTACTTTTTCTCCGGATGGAAAGAACCTGGCATTAGCAGGGGGACAACCGGGAAGAATGGGAGAGATCCAAGTTTGGGATTGGAGGGTCCAAAAATTAAAATTATCTCACTCCGTAACTTACGATACGTTATACGGGGTGTCGTGGTCACCGGATGGTACATTGCTTGGTTTTGGAGGGAGTGATTCATCAGTTCGAGTTATTCAGTCCACCGATGGAAAACAAATTTCCTACATGTCTGGACATGATGACTGGGTGAGGGGGACTGTTTTTTCGGAAGATGGAAATTCGATTTTTTCGGTAAGCCGTGACAAAACAGTGAAGCAAACTGATGTAAAAACAGAAAGGTTTATCGGTAATGTAACCACCCACACACCCGGGATTTTGAGTGGAGGACAGAATTCAATCGCGGTACGACCTGGGAAAACCGAGTTATTGGTGGGGGGTGCTGATGGTAAACCAAAATTATTTAGACAGGCGACAAAGGCGGCACCGGCAGGTGGAGGAAATCCCAATCAAATCCGTGAATATAAATCTCAAATTGGACGAATTTTTTCAGTCTGTTTTAATGCAAAAGGAAACCTTGGCTTTGCTGGAAGCAGTTTGAATGGGAAGGGAGAAATTTCTTGCTTTGAGATCGAGTCGGGCAAGGAACTATGGAGGAAGCAAATACCAAATTCTGCCATCTATTCTTTATCCTGCTCACCTGATGGTAAGACCTTGGCATCAGGGGGATATGATGGATTAATTCGTTTACACAAAATATCATCCGGTGAAATCTTTCGAAAATTCATCCCCGTTCCCATTAAGAAAAAGTCCGAACAGGTGAACAATCTACTATTTTCAGTAAAGCAATCTGAACAGTCTTTGGAGGTGACCGAGTCTTTAAAAAAGGGAGCTGAGGTTGAAAACCTTATTCTTGAACCCAAGACTATATCCATTTCCCGGGCAATTGATTATTGCCAACTTTTGTTAAGTGCAGACTTACAAGGAGGAGGAAGAGTGGATGTTACTCGCATGGCAAAATGGAGAGTAAAAGGAGGAATCGGGACTGTGAATAAGAGAGGATTATTTTCACCGAAGAAAGATGGGAGGGGCGTGCTTGTTGCCCATTTTGCAAATCGGGAAGTTTCAATTCCCGTTCAAGTTGCTGGAATGACAGCGAATTGGGAACCTGATTTTATCGAAGATGTAAATCCCATTATTTCTAAGCTTGGTTGTAACTCAGGGACCTGTCATGGGGCAAAAGATGGAAAGAATGGATTCAAACTCTCTCTCCGAGGCTACGATGCATTGTATGATGTTCGTGCATTTACCGATGATATGGCCTGTCGAAGGGTAAGCGTGGCCTCGCCTGATAGTAGCCTTATGCTGTTAAAAGCTTCAGGCAGGGTACCACATGAAGGCGGTCAATTAGTTGATTCTAATTCAAAATACTATCAGGTAATTAAAGCATGGATCGCGAATGGAGCTCCTCTTGCTACTAATGCAGTGCGAGTAAAGAAGATTGAATTATTTCCCCAGAATCCAGTTGTTCAGGAAATTGGCTCGACCCAGCAAATGAGAGTAGTAGCCAGCTTTTCCAATGGTAAGATACGGGATGTTACACACGAGGCATTTGTTACCAGTGGAAATGGAGAAGTAAGCGAGCATGACGAATTGAGTTTAATGACGACACTTCGTAGAGGAGAGGCACCTATATTAGCCCGTTATGAAGGCCGGTATGCCGCAACTACCTTAACGGTCATGGGGGATCGTAAGGGATTTCAATGGAAGGAACCTTCCCACAATAATAAGGTGGATCAATTAGTAGCCCAGAAGTGGAAGCGGATGAAAATACTTCCCTCGCCAATAAGCGGCGATCTTGAGTTTCTTCGTCGGGTTTACCTCGATTTAACTGGTCTCCCTCCGAGTCTTGATCAGGTTTTAGATTTTACCAAGCAAAAAGGAGTTTCCCAGTTGAAACGAGATCAATTGATCGATCAATTAGTAGGGAGTGAAGACTTTCTTGAACACTGGACCAATAAATGGGCCGATTTACTGCAAGTAAATGGAAAGTTTTTGGGACGAGAGGGGGCAACTTCCTTACGCACTTGGATACGGGCAGAAATGGAAAAGAATACTCCCTATGATCAATTTGTTCGAAAAGTAGTAACTGCCTCGGGTTCGAATAAAGAAAATCCGCCCGCATCGTATTTTAAAATCTTGAGAACCCCCGAGGATACTATGGAGAATACAACCCATTTATTCCTCGCTACTCGATTTAACTGTAATAAATGCCATGATCATCCATTTGAAAGATGGACTCAAAACCAGTATTACGAAATGGCCGCTCATTTTGCTCAATTTAAATTGTCAAAGGATCCGGCTTCAGGGAAAAACGAGATTGGTAAGACTGCGGTTGAAAGAGGAAAACCACTTTATGAGTTTGTAAAAGATGTAAAATTCGGAGAAGTGAAACATGAACGCACGGGTGAGGTGGTAGCACCCGATTTTCCTTATCCGGCCGAATTTGCAGAGAAATCTGGAATGTCCAGGCGGGAAAAATTAGCGGCATGGATGACCTCACCCAGTAATGCCTATTTTGCAAAAAGTTATGTGAATCGAATTTGGGGCTATCTTTTCGGGATTGGAATAATCGAACCAATTGATGATATCCGAGCAGGAAACCCTCCCAGTAATCCAAAACTTTTAAGTTATTTAGAGAAAGAGTTTATCAAGAGTGATTTCAATATAAGGCACATCATTAAAATACTATGTAAATCAAGAACATACCAGCTTTCGGTCGGTTCCAATAGCTGGAATGTGGATGATACCATCAATTTTTCTCATGCCCACCCCCGCCGCTTACCTGCCGAGACTCTGCTCGACGCGGTGTATCAAGTAACAGGTTTCAAAAGTAAGTTTCCAGGAGTTCCGGCCGGTACCCGTGCCGCATCGCTGCCAGATGTGGGTATCAAGCTGCCAGATGGTTTTTTGGGAACTTTTGGCCGCCCTGCCCGAGAAACTTCCTGTGAATGCGAACGTAATGGTGAGCTTCAGTTGGGGCCGATTATGGCTCTTGTCAGTGGACCCACAGTAAACAACGCGATTTCAGACCCTAATAATGCAATCACAAAAATGGCCAAGGCTCAACAGGATGACCCCACATTAATAAACGACTTATTTCTACGTATACTGAACCGTCCGGCAACGGAGAATGAGATCGCACAAAGCCTGCAATTATTTAACGATCAATTGCAGAACGACCATCTGAGTTTGATTAAACAATTGAGAGAAGAAGAGAGGGGTATCAAAGAATCGCTTAACGCAAAAGAAAGAGAGCGAGAACTTGCGATTAGTCAGGCCAGTTCTGAGATTAATGATTACAGGAAAAAAACTGCAAATGCGGTTAAAGTTGCTTCGGAAAAGCGAAAGCTGGAAATCAAAAAAGCAAAAGATGCGGTCACTTTATTTGATCAAACACTCCCGGCAAGATTGTCTAAATGGGAAGATGAGTATTCGAACGGAATAAGTAAGTGGGAAAACTTGAATATGGGGAAAGTTACTTCCCAAATGCCGGGGGTCAAATTCGAGCCTCAAAAAGATGGATCCGTATTCGTAGGTGGCCGAAGTGCAAAGGGTAGTTATGTTGTGAATACCACAACTAATTTATCCTCGATAACAGGAGTCCGAGTGGAGGCGATGACCGATCCAAGGCTTCCCAAGAAAGGCCCGGGACGCTCTCCTGGGGATGGGAATTTTGTTCTTACTGAACTCGAAGTTCATTCAAAACCCTCGCATAATTTAAAAGATTGGGAAGTAAAGGGTGATTGGAGCTTTGGAACAAGGGGAGGGGGAAATAAATGGTCCCCTGGATTACAAACAAATTTTCAAGAATCAAACGACAGCATTCTTTTGTCCCAAAGCATTCCAAGTGGAAAGGTTAGATCGGGAAATTTTTATCATATTGGACCGTTTGTCGGGGTTGGCTTTGATGAAAAAGCGGGGCCGGAAATCCACTATACTTTTGATGAGAATAAGGTTTTTAAGCATGGTGCTATTGAACATAATTGGAAGGTCAGGACAGATTGGAAAGAAGGTGTGTTATATGGCACTGTTTTCTCCGCCGAAAATTCTTCTAATTATTTAATGAAAGTAATTAATGCGGATGCCCCTACAAAAATTCCTTTAAATTTGGGCAGTGATGACGGAATAAAAGTTTATCTTAATGGCCAGTTGGTTTTGGGAAATAATATCGGACGAGGTGCAGCTCCAGATCAGGAAAAAATAACTCTTGCCCTGAATAAAGGACGAAATCTTGTGCTTCTTAAAATTTATAATGGGGGAGGAGCATCAGGGTTTTACTATAAGTCGGGAGCAGAGCAAGTTCCTAAACCCAGTCTGACAATTGATCTTTCCTGTAAAAAGGGAAGTTTTGCGATCGAATTGATGGCGAAGGCAAAGAAATCTGCTGTTGCTCAAGTAGGGTGGAAAACAAAAGCGGAATCCTATTCCCAGAAAAATCTTTCCTCAGGCTTGAAGATTCAAAAATCAAGTGATTGGAAATCATACCGGCTCGATTTTGTTTCACTGCAAGATTTAAAGGGTATTCAGCTTTTACTGGATAATGGAGTAGCAATCCGTTCGCTTAAGCTATATCGAAATGAAGTCCCCCTTAAGCTTTCGTTTGAGAACGCTTTAGCCACATTTAGCCAGGGTGGATACCCGGTTGTATCGGCCGTAGATGGCAAGGTGGCTCCCAGTCGAAATGGGTGGGCAATTTCTCCTCAAATGGGCAATGTCCATTATGCCTCATTTCAGGTTAAGGAAAAAGTTTCATTTAAAGGTCCTGTTCATTTAACTTTTACATTAAAACAGCAGTTTCAAAGTGGTCAGCATTCTCTTGGCCGTTTTAGATTGGCCGTTACTAATGTCCCTCCTCCGGTGTCATATGGATTACCAGAGGAGGTGAAAGATATCTTTGCCGTTGCTAAAAATAACCGTAGTTCGGATCAACTTAAAACCCTTTCCGATGCCTTCAAAAAGAGCAATTCCGAAAGAGTATTGCTTGCCAAGTTGCTTAAGGAGGCAAGCAAGCCACTGCCCAAAGATGCTCAACTGGTAAAATTGGAAGGAATTTTAACGGAGGCAAAAAAGCCGATTCCCTTGCCACCTGAAGTTGCTCGTTTACGCAGAGCCGTTTCACTTAGCAAAGGGCACTTGCAAAATAAAAGGCTGATCGGCGCTCAAGATTTGACTTGGGCCTTAATTAACACACCTGCCTTTCTTTTCAACCGGTAGTGCGAAATAGTTACAACTTTGAAACTTTAAAAAACTAAATTAGGATAATATTATGATTGGAATACCTGGACAATTAGGACGAGATTTATGTGATGCTCACCTGCCGATGAGTCGAAGGGATGTGTTAAAAGTTGGAGGCTCAAGCATGTTAGGTTTATCCCTTGGAGCTATGTTGCAAATGAAAGCATCTGCGAATCCATTGGGTGGAGGTGGACCGGGTTGGGGGAAAGCGAAGAGTGTGATCATGATATATTTACAGGGCGGACCCAGTCATTTAGACCTTTGGGACCCCAAACCAGATGCACCTGATAATGTACGAAGTATATTTAAACCGATTTCCACTAAGATTCCAGGGGTTAATTTTACTGAGCTTTTACCCCAGTTGGCCAAGGTAAATGATAAGTTCACCATGATGCGCTCAGTCAGTTATACACCGAAAGGACTTTTTAATCATACGGCAGCGATCTACCAAATGATGACGGGGTACACCACAGACAAGGTTAGTCCTTCTGGTCAGCTTGAACCGCCCAGTCCCAAAGACTTTCCTAATTTTGGATCTAATATTATACGGATTAAACCTACTTCAGAGCCAATGCTGCCTTTTGTTATGCTTCCTCGGCCTCTTCAGGAAAGCGGCGTGGTTGGTAAAGGAGGAACCGCTGGTTTCTTGGGCAAAGCTTATGACCCATATACTCTTTATCCGCCGGGTGATGATATGGATATGGAGAAAATGGCCAAAGTTCGGGTAGATGATCTACAGATGAGACCGGATATGTTTGGAGTTCGTTTAAACAGACGGGCTAAATTAAGAGATGCCATGTCCGATGCCATGCCTGTGATTGACAAGGCGGTAGAGAAATACAATTTAAACCAGCACTATGATCGGGCACTTGAATTAGTTGCATCAGGACGTGCGAGGGAAGCATTTGCACTGGATCAGGAACCTGACTCGACTCGAGATTCTTACGGGCGTAATACATTTGGACAGAGTTGTCTCCTCGCCCGTCGTTTGGTGGAGGCGGGAACCCGCGTTGTTGAGGTAATTTGGCCGAAGGTTGCGAATTCGGATAACCACTCCTGGGATACTCACAAGGATTTACCAAAACGAATGAAAAATCAATCTGCCCCCATGCTCGACCGCGGATTATCTGGATTAATGACTGATTTAGACCAGCGTGGCTTGCTTGATGAAACAATGGTCGTGTGCGTTGGAGAATTTGGCAGGAGTCCAGAAAAAGGGGTTAGTACATCAGGGAATGGAAACGATGGAGGGAGTCGTGACCACTGGCCCTATTGTTATACTGGAATAATTGCCGGTGCGGGTATAAAAAAAGGATATGTACATGGTGAGTCTGATAAGACTGGATCTGCTCCGCTGGACAAACCCATTCATCCCCGCGAATTATTGGCAACGATTTATCACGGTTTTGGGATTGATCCGGAAACGATTGTCTACAACCACTTGAATCAACCGCGTGAGTTGGTGAAAGCACAAGCGGTTACTGAGCTTTTCAGTTGATTGGAGAACTCGGTTTCGTTTTTACCTTTTGCTCATGAAAGCACAACTCTTCGCGTTGCGTTTTTTACTAGTACTGGAACTTTTTTGTTTCGTAGCTTGTCGCTCCAGAATTAAACCGGAGAGTGCGGATCGTGAAGTCCGTGAACTTTTGAAAGATGTTCCTGGTTTTAATTGGGAATTAAGTAATAAATCTAGATTGAACCCCCAGCAAAGTACTCCTTTTCCATTCGCTCCTCGCGATGATCCTGATTCGAGAAAGGTTACCGAATTAGTGCAGGAAAAAAGTGCTTATCCGGATGGTAATTCGACTGATTTATTAGTTGGTATTCAATGGAAGGATTCACTTCCATTCGATGAGGTTGGGGTTGTTCCATTGAATTTAGAAAATGCGATGTCCCTTGCGATATTGCATTCATCGGAACTTCAAAGGCAAAAAGAAAACCTCTACCTTTCCGCTTTGGATGTTACCTACGAAAGGTTTCGATTAGAGCCCAATTTATTTGGGGGAGTCTCAGCAGAGGCCGACCAGGAAAAGGGAGAAGATGAAGTGGTAATTAAATCACGGACTCAAGTGGGAATTCGCGGGATGGCAGGGCAGGGCGCCAATTGGGTTGTTTCATTAGCCAATCGCCTGACTTTCGATTTAAGTAATGGAGAAGGGAAGGTGGGTGGTTCTTTAGCTAATCTTACTATCACTCAACCCCTTCTTCGTGGTGCGAGTAAACGGGTTTACAAGGAAAGACTTACTTTGGCTGAACGACAATTATTGGCAGATGCTCGTAGATTAGAGCAATTTAGACAGGGCTTCTTTCTTGATGTAATTACTGGTAGTAATCCAGCGGAAGGAGTTGGTTCTGATGGGATTCCTCGATCCCCGTCTTTTTCAAGTTCTGTATCCGGTTATTTAGGATTGGTTCAAGAGGTACAAAGAATCAGAAATCAAGAAGCAAATGTGGCCAAGTTAAGGGATAGTCTTGTCCAATTGGAATCGGCATTTGAGGCCGGTAGGATTGGAAACCGACTTCAGGTTGATCAAGCAAGACAGGCACTTTATAACGGCCAAAGCGGACTTCTTGCAGCCAAGTCGTCTTTTGATAATAAATTGGATGGCTATAAAATTTTTTTAGGACTCCCTCCTGATTTAATGGTTCGTGTTGAGGATGATTACCTCGAGCATTTTCGCCTGACTGACCCTACTCTTGTAAAGATACAGGATGAAATTAACGAATTACTTCAAATTATTCGTAATCCCGATTTAAATCTCGAACTAGTTCAAATCGAAGATTACGGGAGACAAATAATGGCAATGAAGGATTCTACTGATCAAAGTTTATTTGGATTACAAAAAGATTTGGCAACGCTCGTGATTCAATTACCTCAACGAAAAAAATGGTATGAGAACTTACGCAATCGTTCTGATTTAAAAGAACTAGGAATGGGGAAAAACGCATTTCAAGATAAGGTATTGGAGCAAATGGTTGTGGATTTAAACAACACAAGCGTAAGGCTAAACGAAGAACTTTCCGTTCAATGGGATTTTTTGGATGAGTGGTTCAACTCGTTATCCACAACTCCGCCTGAGAATAAGAGAGGTATTTTGGCAAAACATTTAAATAATTTAACCGGAGTTGTCCTTGAACTTTCCCTTGCCCGTGCATCAGTCCGACTCGAGTCGATCGTGATGATTGAGGTGTCAGTTGATCCCAAGAATGCACATGAGGTTGCATCAAAAGAACGGTTGGACTGGATGAATGCCCGGGCAGCCTTAGTCAATACTTGGAGAATGTCGGATTTAGCTAGGGATGATTTACGTACAGATTTAGATCTTGTTTTATCCGGCGACCTTGGCTCAGATTCAATGAACTCGGGTCATTTCAACTCACATGAAGGAAGGGTGCAGTTGGGGATAGAGTTAGACACTCCTCTCTCGAAAGTTCGTGAACGCAATCGATACCAAGCTTCTTTAATTCAATACCAACAAGCGAGACGTCAATATTTAGCCTTTGAGGACAGTGTTTTACGATCACTGCGTCAACATTCACGAATGTCTAAACTCTATCAGTTGAATTTCGAACTGAGTCGTGCCGCTGTTCGTGGTGCAATTGCACAAGTAGACTTAGCTCGTCTACGTCTGAATGAACCTCCCCAACCTGGAAAGAATTCTCAGTTTGGTGCCACGACTGCTCGTGATTTGGTAAATGCATTAAATGATTTATTGGAAGCGAGTAATTCTTTTTTGAGCGTTTGGATTGGCTATGAAGCGATGCGGATGAGGCTTACTTACGACTTGGGAGCAATGCGACTCGCAGAGAATGGTCTATGGTTAGACGGTGGACCTATTTTATCACCGTAACCTCCTTTATCAAAAGTAATGGATTCCTTGATCCTAACTTGCTGAATTTTTAATTGTAGATTATTAAGGTTTGTTATTATGTTTCCAAAATCAAAAGCAGGTTTTATTTCGACCAAAGCACTCTTGGGCTTTGTGGGAGCCGGAATGCTTTCTTTTGCTTGGTGGATTACCGGAGATGAGTCGGAGGATAGCTTTGCCATTCAACCCCTCTGGGAAGAGGCTCGAGTGGCTGAGTTTGTTCTTGAAATAACAGAGCCAGGTGAGGTCGAAAGTGCAGAGAATATTGAAATTCGCTGCGAGGTTCGAAGTAGAAGTTCATCGGGGATTAGTATTTTGGAAATCGTTCCGGAGGGAACTCTCGTGAAGAAAGGCGATTTTTTAGTCCGACTTGATGATGCGGCACTTCAAAAAGACTTACTTCAACAGCGAATCGCGGTTTATCAATCTCGTGCGTCCTTGGTAAAAGCACGAGCAGATTTGGAGGCAGCAGAATTGTCTTTAGGCGAATACTTATCGGGTTCATTTAAGCAAGAGGAAGAACAGCTCGAAAGTTCAGAGTTTGTGGGTAAAGAGAATCTTCGAAGAGCGGAGGAATATTTTCTATACAGTAAACGTTTAGCAGTGAAGGGGTATGTTTCCGCAGCTCAATTAGAAGCCGACCAATTTGCAGTAGAAAAGGCACGTAAAGAACTCGACCTCGCTCAAACCAAGCTGGAAGTCCTTCGGGTCCATTCCAAAAAAGCAAAAGTGAATGATCTAAACGCATCGATTCATACTTCAGAAGCAAAACTTAAGTCGGTAGAAAATTCTTATGAATTAGAATGTGCCAGAGAGAAAGAAATTAACGAGCAGATTAAAAAGTGTATTATCAATTCTCCATCAAGCGGAGCAGTTACTTATGCGAATCGTTCGAATTCAGGTTCGGATGATGGTATTCTTATTGAAGAAGGGAAATTAGTTCGAGAACGTCAAAAAATTATTCGCTTACCGGACGCATCACTCATGCGTGTTATTGCAAAAGTGAATGAAAATCGGGTGGAACAGATAAAGAAGGGAATGACGTGCTCGATCAGCATCGATGCGTTGCGTGGAATTGACCTAACTGGCGAGGTTGAATCGGTAAGCGAGTATCCGCTTCCCTCCGTGAGCCGTTATACCTCGCACATTAAAGAGTATGCGACTCATGTATTAATTGATAACCCGCCAGATGGAATTCGATCCGGTATGTCAGCAAAAGTATCAGTCCTGTCCGAAAGGATAGATCGGGCTTTACAAATTCCATTAACCGCAGTTTTCCTTAAAAATGGAAAAGCATACTGCTTCGTCAGTATTGTCGGTAAAGATGACTTTGCCTTACGTACATTGGAGCTGGGGCCTAAAAATTTGAGTAGGGTTGTAATACTGAAAGGATTACAAGAAGGTGAAAAAGTATTGGTTAATCCCGATTCTTTTATTGAACAGTATGCCCATTGGTTTACTCACGATTTG
>ENA-OWPI01001362-OWPI01001362.1-marine-metagenome-genome-assembly--contig:-NODE-1362-length-27537-cov-65.102695_pt1 | contig 27537 bp, 23 predicted proteins | sample MGYA00238138_ERZ651775 | MGnify/ENA primary metagenome ERZ651775 (study PRJEB26906, sample SAMN06265043) | marine metagenome | isolation source: Helgoland LTER site | place: Germany:Helgoland, sampling...
GTTAAGCCACCACAGTAATTTCCATTTAAGGACCGGAGGTATAAAACCACAAACTGTGTGCGTGTTAATTTAATTTACCAGGTATTTACAAATATTTAATGAAACAAACAAGTCTTTTTTATTGTATTATTACTGAAATATCGTCTTTTCTTAGTAAATTTATAGCTTTTCTATCGATTAAACGTCTGTTCTTAAGTTTAAAACTAATATTGTTGTCGTTAGTCTCTAAATTAATTTTTACCTCTGTTGTCCCCTCTTCATTTAATAATTTGGATATTTTTTCAATATCATCAACAGTCTTAATATTAAAAGCAATTTCACTAACTGGTTTATTAAATAAGTCTTTAAGAGAGGCGATTTTTTGAACATTTATTCTCTTTAATTTATTTTCATCATTTGAAATTGTTTTAATTAAAGTAATAATTAGTGAATTTCCCTCAATTAAAATTTCTCTATTAAGCTCAAGAATGTCCGAAAAGATAAAAAGTTCAAATACACTAGTTAAATCTGTAAATTTAATAACTCCATAAGAGTTTCCTTTGGCTGTTTTACGTTCAGAAATTTTTAATAAAGTAGCTGCTATATTTGCATCTTTAATATTATCATCAGAATTAAACTTTATATAATCTACAATTTTATAATCATCAAAAATTTCTTTAAACTGATTTAAAGGATGGTCTGATATAAAAAAACCAACAGCTTCAAATTCTCTTGAAAGTCTATCCTCAAATTTCCAATCCTCCATATTAAGAATAATTTCATTATCCTGCTCTTCATCAGCACCAAACAAGTCTATTTGATTAGCTGCTTTGTTTTCATGAATGTTTTTAGTTTTGAGAATGAAGTTTGGAATTGAATTAAACAATGCTTGTCTATTCTTTTCAATATTGTCAAAGGCTCCTGCTTTAACTAACCCTTCTAATTGAAGTTTATTAATATCCTTTGGATTTACTCTATTTAAAAAATCATTAATGGATTTAAATTCACCATTTGTTAGTCTTTCTTTAACTACATTAGATATAGCATCAAACCCAACACTTTTAATTCCACCCAGAGCATAATAAAAGTTTTCTTCATCAAATTTAAAATCAGCATAACATTTATTAATATCTGGTCTTACAACATTAATATTTATTCTTTTAAGTTCCTCATGAAATTCACTTAATTTATTTTGATTTGAAATATCCATTGTCATTGACGCAGCAAAAAACTCTTTTGGATAATAAGTTTTCAAAAATGCTGTTTGATAAGAAATTATTGCATATGCTGCAGCATGACTTTTGTTAAAACCGTACTCTGCAAATGGTTCAATTTTTAAAAAAATACTTGCTGCAACATCTTTGCTAATACCATTTTTTAGTGCACCAGCAATAAATCCTTGTTTTTGCTTTTCGAGTTCAGCTCTTTTCTTTTTACCCATTGCCCTTCTTAAAATATCAGCTTCACCTGCCGTAAAACCTGATAATTTTTGAGCTATTTGCATTACTTGTTCTTGATAGATTATGACACCATATGTTGGTTTGAGGATGTCTTCTAAAAGAGGGTGTAAATAATCAGGCGTTTGTCTTCCATGCTTACAATCGTTATATACAGGAATATTACTCATAGGTCCTGGTCTATATAAAGCAACTAATGCAATAATATCTTCAATATGATTTGGTTTCATTTGCATTAATGCTTCACGCATTCCAGCACTCTCCACCTGAAATAAACCAACTGTATTACCCGATGAAAGTAATTCAAAAACTTTTTGATCTTCAAAATTTATGTCTTCGATATTAAAATCTTTATTTTTCTTTTTAATTAGTTTTTGAGTTCTATTAATGACTGTTAAAGTTTTTAGACCTAAAAAATCAAATTTTATTAAACCTGCATTTTCAGCAGAATACATATCAAATTGAGTTGATGGTAATAAAAGATCTGCGGAGGCGTCTTTATATAAAGGAACTATTTCAGTTAATTTTCTGTCGGCTATAACAACACCAGCAGCATGAGTTGCAACATTCCGATTTAGTCCCTCTAACTTTAGTGATAAATCAGTAAGTTTTTTAACTCGAGGATCTTCATTTACTAATTTTTGAAGTCTTGGCTCACTATTTATGCATTCAATTAAACTTTGTGGACGTGAAGGATCAAATGGTATCATCTTAGAAATGCTATCTACAAAACCATATGGTAAACCTAAAACTCTACCAACATCTCTTATAACCATTCTTGCTTTTAATTTTCCAAAAGTAATTATATGAGCAACACTATCTTTGTATTTTGTAGTTAAATATTCAAATACAAGATCTCTTTTTTCTTCACAAAAATCTATATCAAAGTCAGGCATAGATATTCTATCTGGATTTAAAAATCTTTCAAAAATTAGATTGAACTTTATTGGGTCAACATCAGTAATTGACAAACACCAAGCTACTAAGGAACCAGCACCAGAACCTCTACCGGGTCCTACTGGAATATCATTTTTCTTAGCCCATTTAATATAATCAGAAACTATTAAAAAATAACTTGGGTATTTCATTTCAATTATAATTCTTAGTTCATGATCTAAACGATCTTTATAAAATAAAAATTTTTCATCATTAATGAGGTTTTTTTCTTCTATTTTAAAAACTTTTAAAAATTTTTTTTTTAATCCATTTAAAGAGTCCTTTTTCAATATTTCATCGGCACTACCATCTTTTTCTGTGCTTATATTAGGAAGAACAGGTTTGGAAAATTGAGGTCTAAAACTACACCTGTATGGTAAATTAAAATTATTTTCTAAAGCTTCGGGTAAATCAGAAAATAGAGCACACATTTCTTCTGAAGACTTAAAATAGTGTTGATCGCTATATTTAATTCTATTTTTATCATTAAGATATGTTTTTTCACCAATGCAAGTAAGAGCATCATGGGCTTCATGCATGTCTTTGGTTAAATAATAGACTTCATTTGATGCAATAATTGGAATTTTTAATCTAAAAGATTGTTCTAAATTAAACTTTTCAAAGGATATTTCATTTTGATCACCATGTCTTTGAATTTCTAAATAAAAATTATCTTTAAAATTTTTTAGTAAATCTTTGTAGATTTTTTGTATTTCATCAAATCTTCCTTTTTCAAATAACTTGCCAAATAAGCCATGATTTGTTCCTGATAAAAGAATAACATCACTAATGTTATCTAGTAATTCTTTGATATCCAAATGTGGTTTTGATAAAACGTCATTTTCTAAATATGATTTTGAAGATAATTCAATAATTTTTTTGTAACCATTTTCATTGAGAGCGATTAAGGGGAGTAAACCTGTTGTGTCTTCATATTTAAAATTAATTTGAGTTCCAATAATAGGTTGAGTGCCTACTTTAGAGATATTTTCAGAAAATTCTAATGCACCACATAAATTTTCAGTGTCACAAATTCCAACAGAAACTAATTTATTTTCTTTACAAAAATCTTTTAAACTCTCAATTTTGACAGCACCTTCACAAATGGAGTACTGAGTATGAACTTTGAAATGAGTAAAATGTTTATTGTTTGAATTTTGCATTGATAGTTTTTATATTACCATCAATCATTTCTAATTTGCAATCTGCCATATTGGCAAAATATCTATTATGAGTTGCATATATAATTAATCTATTCTTGTCCTTTAATTTATAAAGAATATTAAAAATTTCTTTAGCCGTACTTTGATCTAAACTTCCAGTTGGTTCGTCTGCTAATATTACATCAGGTTCATTAATTAGTGCTCTAGCAATTGCTATTCTCTGCATTTCACCACCAGATAATTCTGATGGATAATGATCTTCTCTTGATTTTAAACCCATCTTTTTTAAAATTATTTTAGCCTTATGTTTTGCCTCTTTTTTATTATTAGTTAAAGATAAATGGGCCATGTAAACATTCTCTAAAGCCGTAAAGTCAGTTAATAAATTATTTTGTTGATAAATAATGCCAATTTTTTCTGATCTAATTTTATCATTGTCTAAAGTTTCTGAAAAATTCACCACTTTATTACTTATAGATAAACTTCCACTAGTCGGCCTATCAATCATTGATAAAATATTAAGCAAAGTTGACTTCCCAGAACCAGATGGTCCTACCAAAGAGTAAATTTTACCTCTTGTAAATGAATAATTTATTTTTTTTAATACTGAAATTTTTTTATTATTATAAAATGATTTAGAGATATTCTTTAAATTTATAAGATTATTCATATTTCAAACCTTTTACTGGATCAAGCTTAGAGGCTTTTATAGCAGGATATATTGAAACAATTATGGTTATTAAAATCGAACAAACGGAGATTATTAATATAGAAACAAGGTTTATTTCTGTTGGCATTTTACTTAAAAAATAAATTTCTTCAGGAAACAAACTTATATTAAAAGTATAACTCAAAAACTGTCTAATATTTTCAATATAAAGTGAAAACAATACACCCAATAAAATACCAAATATTGTAGCTGTCGTCCCAATTGTAACTCCTACTAAGAAAAAAATTTTAGTAATTGATTTATTTAAAACACCTATTGATTTAAGAATTGCTATATCTCTAGTTTTATTTTTCACCAATATTGTAAGACCTGAAATTATATTAAATGCTGCTACTAATATTATTAAAGACAAAATTATAAACATTACATTTCTCTCAACTTTTAATGCTGAAAATAACGAGCTATTCATATCAGCCCATGTATAAATAAATTCATCTTTAAATACTTCTTTAACTTTATTTTTTGCAATAACTATGTCTGAAGGATTTTTAAGATAAATTTCTAAATTTCTATTATCTTTATTAAAATCAAAAAAATTGTCTAATGTATCTATATTTATAAAAGCTATATTTCTATCAAAGTCAGCTAATCCACTTTCAAAGATTGAGCTAACAGTAAAAACTTCTTGTTTGGGTAAATTACCAATAATAGTTTCTATCCCAGATGGAGAGATAATTGATAATTTATCTCCAATCTTAAGTTCTAAATCAAAACTTAATTCCTTACCGATTGAAATATTATTTTTATAAAGTTTCTTCGAATTGCCAGAAAATCGACCTTTATTTACCACGTTAAGCTTTGAGAAATCTTTTTGACTGTACCCTCTTAAAACAATACCTTTGGTAAAATCTTGACTAATAATAATTGCTTCACCTGAATTACTATATAGCAATTCTTCAGAAATCTTCTTTAACTCTTTATTATTAAGTTTATCTACAGAGATAGAATTTTCATAAGGCTTAATAGTTATATGAGGATTAAAACCAACAATTTTGTTTATAAGTTCTGTTCTAAAACCATTCATTACCGACATAACGATAATTAAAACAGCAACACCTAGACTTATTCCAATAAAAGAAAATATTGAAATTATATTTAAAAAACCATCTTTTTTTCTAGTTTTTAGATATCTAAATGTAATCTCTTTTTCTAAAGTAGAAATCAATTTTTTTCTTTTTGTTTAATTAAAATTTTTAATATTTGATCTAAAGTTAAATTTTGAGGATCTTTGCCAATTTCTTTAAATTCTAGTAAATCACCATCTGACTTTTTTCCAATAATAATTTGATAAGGAACGCCAATTAAATTAAATTTTTTAATTTTAGATGATAGGTTTTCATCCATATCATCAATTATTGCATCAATACCATTGACATTAAAAAATTCAAAAATTTTATTTGCTTTTTCTAAAGTTGAATTATCATTTTTGTTAATCATTGGTAATATTGCTAGTTCAAATGGAGCAATAGCAAATGGCCATTTCATGATTTCTTCTTTATCATCATATTTAGCCTCAATAATTGCACCGACTAATCTAGACACACCGATTCCATAAGATCCCATTTTAACAAAATCCTTCTTACCCTCAGGCAAATCTACTGATGCATTTAATGGTTTAGAGTACTTATCTCCAAAATAAAATATATGCCCAACTTCAATTCCTTTTGTTATCAATCTATTTTCAACGGAAACTTCTTTTTCAAATTCTTCTTTTTTGAATTTTTCATCTGTAACAGAATAATATTGTTCAAATTTTTTTCTTAAATTTTCTAAAGAATTTTTTTCTATTATTGAACCATCACTATTCAAGTCAAAAATTCTTTTGTCTGTAAAAATTTTACTTTCACCTGTGTCAGCAAGAATAATAAATTCATGTGAAAGATTTCCTCCAATTGGGCCTGTATCGGCAGCCATAGGAATTGCAGTCAACTCAAGTCTTTTAAAAGTTTTTAAATACGATAAGAAGAATTTATTGTAAGAAAATACAGCCTCTTCATCACTCACATCAAATGAGTAAGCATCTTTCATATAGAATTCTCTACACCTCATTATTCCAAATCTTGGTCTTACTTCGTCTCTAAATTTCCATTGAATATGATATAATAATTGTGGCAATGATTTATATGATTTAATACTAGATCTGAATATATCAGTGACTAACTCCTCATTTGTTGGACCATATAACATTTCTCTATTCTGGCGATCATTTATTCTTAACATTTCTTCTCCGTAATCGTCATAGCGTCCACTTTCTTTCCAAATTTCACTAGATTGAATAGTAGGCATTAAAATTTCTTGAGCACCAATTTTGTTTTGTTCTTCTCTTACAATTTGTTCAATTTTTTTCATCACCTTAAATCCTAAAGGTAACCAAGAGTAAATACCCGCCGAGGATTGTTTTATCATACCGACTCTTAACATCAATTGGTGTGATTTTATTTTAGCTTCAGAAGGGTTGTTTTTTAATATGGGTATAAATGATTTTGATATATGCATATTTAACTAATTATATTTCTTAAATTTAAGTATTCATATTTAATTAAAATATAAATTATTATAAAAATTAAGGATGTAATACCAGTACAATAAAAAAATTTTTTTAACATCTTTGGATTTTCAGGAGATCCAGCATCTTCACCTTCAATCTTAATAGTCTTATTTCTATTAACATCTATTGGTAAAATTGCAAAAAACACTATCCACCATATTATGATATAAATAATTGCTAGTCCTGTTGCGCTCATCTAAATTTTTACTAAATTGATATTTGTAAAAGGTTTTTTTCCTGTCATTTCTTTAGTATATTTTTTACAAGTGATCTTTAATGCATCGATTAAGTTATACTCTTGTTTTTTATTACCTAAAGAAAAGGTTTTTATTGTACCTTCAATAGCTTCCTCTAATCCATAAATAAATTCATCTACATCATAAACTGGGATACCTCTAAAAGTTAATACTGGTCTTTTATGTATATTTCCTTTTTGAGAAATTAAAATTGTAACTTCCATATATCCATTTGCACTTAAATTTTTTCTATCTTTTATCGATTGTGAATCTTCTTCAACACTCATATTTCCATCAAGATAAAGTCTACCACTAGGTGCTTTATCAAATACATGAGGTTTTCCTGGAAATAATTTTACAATATCACCATTTTGTACTTGTACTGGATGTGGCACCTTCATTTCATGTGCAAATTTCATATGTTCAATCATATGACGATGCTCTCCATGTACTGGTATTACACAATTAGGCTTCACCCAATCATACATTTCTCTTAAGTCGTCTCGATTAGGGTGACCAGAAACATGTACAAATTCACTTTCTTCTGAAATAACTTCGATGCCATCTTTGACTAATTGATTTTGCAATTTAAACAATTTTTTTTCATTTCCTGGAATAATTTTAGATGAAAAAATAACTGTATCATCTTTCTCAATAAAAACATCAGGATGTGTGTAGCTAGCAATTCTCATCAAAGCTGCCATTGGCTCACCCTGACTACCTGTGCATAAATAAACAATTTTTTCTCTAGATATTTTTTTTGCCTCTCTAGCATCTATTGGTTCAATTACATTTTTTAAATAACCACATTGTCTAGCAGCTTTAAAAATTCTATGCATTGATCGACCAACTAAAGAAATTTGTCTGCCAGTTTTTTCTGCACAATAAAAAGCTGTCTCCATTCGTGCAACATTTGATGCAAAAGATGCCATGACAATTCTTTTTTTTAGACTACCCATAATATTTAATAGGCTCTTTCTAACATCTAACTCTGAGCCTGCTTTACCCATGCTGAATACGTTTGTTGAGTCACATATCATTGCAAGAACACCTTCTTTACCAACTTCTTTTAGTCTGTTTGAATTAGTTTTTTCACCAATTAAAGGTTCTGGATCGATCTTCCAATCTCCAGTATGTAAAATTATACCAGCCGGTGTTTCAATTCTTAGTCCATTAGGTTCAAGTATAGAGTGGGTTAATGTTATATATTCTATCTTAAATGGTTCTAGATTTACTGTACCATTAAGTTGAACAATCTTTAAATGATTAGTTATATCTATATTTTTTTCTTTAAATTTTTCTTTAATTAAAACAGCAGTAAATGGTGTTGCAAAAATTTTACACTTAAGCTGTGGCCATAGCAGAGCTATTGCACCAATATGATCTTCGTGCGCATGTGTTAAAATAATTCCTAGCAGATCTTCTTTTTTATCAACAATAAAACCTGGATCTGGATATATTAGGTCAACACCTGGAATGGTATCGTCAGCAAATGTTACACCAATATCTACCATAATCCATTTATGTTCACCCGGTTTTCCATAAGCAAACAAATTCATATTCATTCCAATTTCACCAGAGCCACCTAAAGGGCAAAATAATAATTCATCTTTCATATTTATTTAATTAGAATTGAGGCTTTGATTAAGCCATTAATAGTAATATCTTTATTTAATGTAACTTTCGCTTTGATTGATTTTTTAAACAAATTAGAAAATCCTCCAGTAATTATTATTTCAAAGGACTTCTTTGTCTCTTTCTTAATTAAATTAACAATATTGTCAATTAAACCTGCATATCCCCAAAAAAAACCAGACCTAACTGCATTTATGGTGTTTTGGCCAATAACTTTTTTTGGCTTTTTTAGGTTTATATTGGGTATTAAACTAGCTTTATCAGATAATGTTTTTAAAGACAGTTTAACACCAGGGGCTATTACACCACCATAATAATTTTTTTTAACTAATACATCAAAAGTTGTTGCTGTACCAAAATCTAAAATAATATAATTCTTTTTTTCACCAATAACACTTAAAGCATTAGCCAATCTATCAGATCCAATTTGTTTATAATTAACCTTGATATTAATCATTTTTTTGAGATCTAAATCTTTAAGTTCGTAAATTTTAATTTTAAGCTTTTGATAAAAAATTTTTTTTATTTGATTAAAAGCTTTAGGTACAACACTACAAAATAAAACTTTTTTAATATTTATTTTGCTCAATTTAAATTTAGTCAATAGCACTGATAGAGAATTATTATTAATATCTTTAGTTTTGATTATTATTTTTTTAATAATCTTGTTTGATTTGTCAATTAAACAAACCTTTGTCTCTGTGTTTCCTATGTCTCCAACTATTATCATTTCAAAATACTATATATTTTTTTAATATTATTTTTTTGTATCATCGGAATATATTTTTCATAAATTTTTATTAACTTTCTTCGAACATTATTAACTGTTATTTTGCTATTTGTTAAATCTAAAAGATTGGTAGTAGGATAATTTGTTAAATTTGGATTTTTAATCAAATTTACACCTATTCCAATAATTATGAATTTTTGATCAAGTTTTAATAGAGTTTCTTGTAATATTCCTGAGACTTTTTTATTATCGATTAGTAAATCATTTGGTTTTTTAATTTTTATTGTTCCTTTATAGAATGAAGAGATTGTTTTTTTAACTAATAAACAATTTATGAAAGTAAATTTCTTTAAATCAAAGTGTTTATTGTCTATTGGAAAAAAAATACTTACATATAGATTGCCTTTTGGAGATACCCAAGTTTTACCATATTGCCCTCTACCTTTAACTTGCTTTTCTGCTGAAACAATCCCAAACTTATTTTTTGAGTGTAGTATTATTTTATGCGCTAAATTATTTGTGCTATTTACTATTTTAAAGTTGAATTTTTTTAGCTTCATCAAAGAATATTAATTCTTGAGACTACCTCAACTATTTGACCTGGAAAGATAAAATATAAAAGAATTAACAATGTTGATAAAGTTAGTGATGCTTTTAACCAAATATTATGATCATCATCATATTTGTCTTTTTCTTGATCAAAATAAATAACTTTAATTATTTTAAGATAATAGAACGCCGCTATTACAGTAGATAACAATCCAACGATTGCTAAAAAATACATTGATTGTTCTATTACAGCTTTAAATATATAAAATTTTGCAAAAAAGCCTGCCAATGGCGGAATACCTGCTAATGAAAATAATATGATAAGTAAAGATAATGATAAGATTGGATGATTTTTTGATAAACCAGATAAATCATCAATGGTTTCAAAATATTCATCGTTTCGCTTAAGCATTAATAAACAGCTAAAAAATGCTAAATTCATAACTAAATAAATGCTTATATAAACAATTGAACTTTGAATTCCTTCGTTAGAACCTACTGATAATCCTGCAAGAGCATATCCCATATGACCAATTGAACTATAGGCAATAAGTCTTTTAAGATTACTTTGACCTATCGCTGCAATGGCTCCAAAAATCATAGAGGCGATAGATAAAAAAATTAATATAGGTTGCCATTGTTCAATCATGCTTACAAAAGGTACATATAAAAATCTTATAAATACTGTAAGTGCAGCAACTTTTGGTACTAGTGCAAAAAATAATGTTACTGCTGTAGGAGAACCTTCATACACATCAGGAGCCCACATATGGAATGGGACTGCTGATATCTTAAAAGCTAACCCAACTAAAATAAAAACAATTCCAAAAGTTAATCCATAATTATCTGAGTTCATTGAATTATTTATAATTTCAAAGTTTGTAGACCCTGAGAAGCCATAAATTAGAGAGCATCCATAAAGCAATAAACCTGATGATAAGGCACTTAGAACAAAATATTTAAGTCCAGACTCTGATGATTTTAATTGATCTCTATTGAATGAAGCTAAAACATATAAAGCTAATGACTGAAGTTCTAGACCAATATAAAACACCATAAGATCATTAGAACTAATCATCACCATCATTCCTAGTACTGAGGATAGTATTAAAATTGGGTATTCTATTAAAAAAATCTTAAATATTTTTAGATATCTAGTTGATATAGATAAAACAAATGCTGTGGCTATGATTGTAAGAATTTTCATATATGATGAAAGTTTATCGACAACATAACTGTCATTAAACAACATAATATTTTGATTTAATGACTCATTAAAAATCAAAACACCAGTAATTAATAAAGAAGCTAAAGCACAATAATGAACAATAATTGAACTATTCTTTTTAAATACTCCAAGAAGAAGTAAAAACATTATTGATAGTGAAATAAAAATTTCTGGTAAAATGGAAGCTATATTGTTCATTAGTTATTTACCTCTGCAATAATATTATTTAAATTAAAATTATACATCTCAATTAAATCTTTTACTGAAACTTCTATTGTATTGATAATTGGCTCCGGATAAAAACCAAAGAACAATACTGGAATTGCTAAAGACCATAATATTAGCTTCTCTGAATTATCAAGGTCAGTCATTTTTAAAAGATCTTTGTTTACAATTTTACCAAAAACAACTCTTCTATATAACCAGAGCATATAGGCTGCACCAAAAATAACTCCCAAGCTAGCTATAACTGCAACTAAAAAATTGTCTTTAAAGGCTCCCATTAGTATTAAGAACTCTCCAATAAAACCACTTGTACCAGGCAAACCTAAAGCTGCTAAAGTAAAAAGCATAAATAATATTGAATACTTTGGTATAACAGATACTAATCCACCATAAGTTGCTATTAATCTTGAATGCATACGGTCATAAATAATTCCGACGCATAAAAATAATGCTGCAGAAACTAGTCCATGACTAATCATTTGAAATATACTTCCTTCGATACCTTGCTGAGTAATTGTAAATATACCTAAAGTAACAAAACCCATATGAGCAACAGAAGAATATGCTATTAATTTCTTCATATCTTCTTGCATTAATGCAACTAAAGATGTGTAGACAATAGCAATTAAACTTAAAATATAAACTAGAGGTGTAAATAATTCAGAAGCTATAGGAAAAAGTCCTAAAGAAAATCTTATAAAACCATATCCAGCCATTTTTAGTAATATAGCAGCAAGTAAAACAGATCCTGCTGTTGGAGCTTCTACGTGGGCATCTGGTAGCCAAGTATGTACTGGCCACATTGGTGTTTTAACAGCAAATGAACTAAAGAAGGCAAGCCATAATAGGTTTTGATATTTGCTATCTATTCCAAGTTCATAAAGTTGAGTAATATCAGTTGTTCCAGATATCCAGTAAATTGAAATTATAGCTATTAACATTAATACAGAACCAAGAAGTGTGTATAAGAAAAATTTGAATGCTGAATAAACTCTTCTTGTGCCACCCCAAATTCCAATTATTAAAAACATGGGGATTAAACCAGCTTCAAAAAATAAATAAAATATTACTAGATCTAATGAACAAAAAACACCTATCATTAAACTTTCCATCACCAAAATTGCAATCAAAAAATCTCTTAATCTATATTTAACAGAATTGTTGACTGATATAATGCAAAGAGGAGTTATGAATGAAGTTAAAACAACAAACAATATTGATATACCATCAACACCTATTTTATAATTAATGAAACCTTTTAACCACTCTCTATCTTCAACAAATTGAAAGCTCGATGTAGTTGGATCAAATTGATACCAAAGATAAATTGAAATTAAAAAATTAACAAAAGATGTAAATAAAGCAACATACTTTCCTGTATTTGAATTTTTATCTTTTGAAAAAAGTAAAAACAAAGAACCAATTACTGGAAGTAAAATTAACGATGATAGAATTGGAAAATTCATTAGTTTAAAATTAAAAAAGTTAATAATGCAGAAAATCCTAATAATATCATGAAAGCATACTGATAAATAAATCCACTTTGAAATTTACTAGCTCGTAATGATAAATTTTTAATCAGTAAAGAAACTCCATCTGGACCAAATTTATCGATCACCTTAACATCAATTATTTTCCAAAAAAATAAACCAATTTTTTTTGAAGATTGAATAAACAAAACATTATAAAGCTCATCAAAATACCATTTATTTATTAAAAAATTATATAGGGGTTTATTGGATTGAACGATACGATTTGGTATATCTTTATTCTTAACAAACAAGTAATAAGCAAGTGGTATAGATATCAATACTAAAATTGGGGTGGTTAAAAGAAACCATAAAGGTGGATGCTCTATGCTCAAAGGATTTAAAAATTTTATCGAATTTCCCCAAAAAACATTTTGCTCACCGTGACCAATGAATAAATCTTTAAATAAAAAACCAGCAAATATTGCACCAATTGCAAGCACAAATAAAGGTATAAGCATTACCAAAGGTGACTCGTGCATTTCATTAATATCAATTTTTCTATTATTGTATTCACCATGAAATGTTTTAAAAATTAATCTCCAAGAATAAATTGAGGTTAAAACAGCAGTAAAAATACCAATTCCAGCTGCATAATATCCTGTCGTGTTACCTTTAAGATATGCAAATTCTATAATTGCATCTTTTGAGTAAAAGCCTGACAAAAAAGGAAATCCTGTAAGTGCTAAAGTGCCAATAATCATAAAGATATATGTGTAAGGTAACTTTTTATATACAGCACCCATTTGGTTGATATCTTGTTCATCTTTGAATGAATGAATAACTGAGCCTGAACCTAAAAAAAGTAATGCTTTAAAAAAGGCATGAGTGAAAAGGTGAAACATTGCAACATTATATGCGCCCACACCAGCAGCAAAAAACATATAGCCTAATTGACTACACGTAGAGTAAGCAATGATTTTTTTAATATCAGTTTGAACTAAAGCAATAGTTGCAGCAAAAAATGCCGTAGTCATTCCCACTATTGTAATTATATTAAGTGTTAAAGGTGAATATTCAAAAATTGGAGAACATCTAACTACTAAAAAAACTCCAGCTGTAACCATAGTTGCAGCATGTATTAAAGCTGATACAGGCGTCGGTCCCTCCATCGCATCAGGCAACCATGTATGTAGAAATATTTGTGCTGACTTACCCATTGCACCAATAAATAAAAGAATACAAATAAGATCAACAGCATCTATGTTCATACCCAAAAAAAGTAATTTTTTGTCAACAACTTCAGGAATCTGATTAAATACTTCATTATAATTTACCGTACCAAATAAATAGAAAATCAAAAATATTCCTAAAGCGAATCCAAAATCACCTACTCTATTTACCACAAAAGCTTTGATTGCTGCCGCATTAGCAGAGTCTTTTTTAAACCAAAAACCAATTAAAAAATAAGAGCAAAGACCTACTCCCTCCCAGCCAAAAAATAATTGAAGAAAATTATCTGAAGTAACCAACGTAAGCATTGAAAAAGTAAAGAGTGATAAGTATGCCATAAATCTAGGTTTGTGAGGATCATGAGACATATATCCTATCGAATAAATATGCACCAAAGCAGAAACTAAAGTCACAACAACTAACATTACTGAAGATAAAGCATCTACTTTTATGGACCAGTTAACATCTAAACTTCCAGAGTTAATCCATGTGGCAACGACTACGTTATTTTCATAGTCATTAACAATGACATTATAAAATATCAGTAAAGAGATTATTGCAGCAATTGAGACAAAAACACTTGTGATAATTTCACAATTTCTGTCACCCAAATATTTACCAAAAAAACCTGAAATAATTGATGCTAGTAAAGGAAGAAATAATAATGCAATTTCCATATTATCCTTTCAGGCTATCAATATTTTCAACATCAATAGTTGAAGAATTTCGATAATAAACAACAATTATTGCCAAACCTATTGCTGCTTCAGCGGCTGCTACTGTTAAAATAAATAATGTAAAAATTTGTCCAGATATGTCATTTAAAAATATAGAAAATGAAACAAGGTTTATATTTACAGATAGCAATATAAGCTCAATACTCATCAATATTACAATAATATTTTTTCTATTTAAAAATAATCCAACTATGCCAATGGTAAATATGATTGCAGCCAAGGTTAAATAATGACCTAATCCAATACTAATCATCTGCCTTTACTCCTTCATTAATTTTGACATCAATTATCTCAACACTATCTGATCTTTCTCTAGTAATTTGATTAAAATATCCTTGCCTTTTAACTCCAGATCTTCTTCTGTAAGTTAGAACTATTGCACCAATCATTGCTACAAGCAAAATCATGCCGCTAAGTTGAAATATATGTATATAGTCAGTATAAAGTACATAACCTATAGAGTGTGTATTGCTGATATCTTGATCTATAGGTAAGGACATAGCAGAAACAACATCTGGTTTATACTTCCAGCCACCTATAACTATAATTAATTCAAAAAATATAATGACACTTACTATTAACCCTATTGGAATATGTTTTGAGCTTTCTTTAGCAGAAAACCATTGATTTTTTTGTTGAGCAACATTGAGCATCATAACAACAAATAAAAATAGAACAGCAACGGCACCAACATAAACAATTAGCATAATCATGCCTAAAAATTCTGCACCTATCATGATAAATAAACATGAAATACTTATAAAATCTAAAATTAGAAAAAAAACAGAATGAACAGTATTCTTAGAAACGGTTACCATGATGGCCGAAACTATTGCTATAAATGCAAATATATAAAAAAAAATTGCGTGCGCTAACATAATTATCTATAGGGATTATCAGCTTTAATATTTGCTGCCAAAATATTCTCCCACCTGTCTCCATTATCTAATAATTTTTCTTTGTTGTAATAAAGTTCTTCTCTTGTTTCGGTAGAAAATTCAAAGTTTGGACCTTGAACGATTGCATCTACAGGACAAGATTCTTCACAAAGACCACAGTAAATGCATTTCATCATATCAATGTCATATCGTGTAGTTTTTCTGCTACCATCTTCTCTTTCAGAGGATTCAATAGTAATAGCTTGAGCAGGACAAACAGCCTCACATAATTTACAAGCTATACATCTTTCTTCACCATTGGGATATCTTCTTAAAGCGTGCTCACCTCTATAACGAGGAGAAATTTTTCCTTTTTCAAAAGGATAATTAATTGTTTTTTTTGATTTAAAAATTTCTTTTAAAGCAATTATTAACCCTCCTAAGAAGTCTAATAAAAAAATTGTTTTAAATATTCTAGATATTTTCATAATTAGTTTGTTGGTAATAAATTGAAGTAAAATAAATAGCTAGCAGTTAAAACTACCCAAGTTAGTGACATTGGAAGAAATACTTTCCATCCCAAACGCATTAATTGATCATATCTATATCTAGGAACAATAGCTTTTACCAATGCAAATAAAATAAATAATAACAAAATTTTTATTATCAACCAAATTGCACCTGGAATTAAGTTAAATGGATAAAGCTCAATTGGAGAAAGCCATCCTCCTAAAAAAAGAATAGAACCCATGGCACACATTAAAAGAATATTTGCGTACTCACCCAGCCAAAACATTGCATACATCATTCCCGAGTATTCTGTTTGATATCCGGCTACCAATTCTGCTTCTGCCTCAGGTAAGTCAAAAGGTGGTCTATTTGTTTCTGCTAATGCTGAAATAAAGAAAATTACAAACATTGGAAACAAAGGTATTACAAACCATAGATTTTCTTGAGCCATTACAATGTCGTTTAAGTTTAACGAGCCAACACATAACAAAACATTTATAATAATAACACCAATAGAAACCTCGTATGAAACCATTTGTGCTGCTGATCTAATCGCTCCCAAAAAAGGATATTTTGAATTAGAAGCCCATCCTCCCATAATAATTCCATAGACACCTAAAGATGAAACAGCAAAGAGATACAAAATTCCAACATTAATATCTGCTAAAACTTGTGTTGCACTAAAAGGTATAACAGCCCATGAAATTAATGCTAATGTCATAGTTACGATTGGGGCTAAAATAAAAATTACTTTATTAGAGCTTGAGGGAATAATAACTTCTTTAAAAATGTACTTTAACGCATCAGCTAAAGACTGTAATAAACCAAAAGGTCCCACAACATTTGGTCCTTGTCTTTTTTGAACAAAAGCCCATATACGACGATCTAACCAAACTATCATAGCTACAGAAACCAAGACCGGAACTAATAAAAATAATATTTTATAAGTTTCAGAAAGAATTATATTTAAATATTCCATGTTTATCCTTCTGTTCCTGTAGATTTGAAATTAGTTTTAGCAGATTTGCATTCAAACATGGTCTTTGATGCTCTAGCTATAACATTAGAATAATAGTAGTCTTCATTAGTAATCTTTAAAATTTCATTTTCAAATATTAAATCTTTAATTTCAGTTGAAATAACTAAATTATCTTTTTCTATATAAAGATTTAGATAATTAAGCATGCTACTATCAAGTTCATCTTTATCATTGAATAATTTTCTATGATTCATAGCTTCAGCTAACTCATTAATTATTAACCAATCTTCTTTTGCTTCTTCAGGTGGATAAGAAGCCTTATAGGCTTTTTGTAGTTTCCCCTCTAAGTTTGTAAAATAACCATTCTGCTCTGTATAAGCGGCACCTGGCAGTATAATATCAGCAATTTCTGCACCTTTGTCACCATGACTACCTTGATAAATAATAAACTCATTCTTTTTTTTAAATTGAAAACTATCTAGACCTAATAAATAAACAATTTCAAATTTATTGTTATTTAGATCTTCTAAAACTTTGTTTGAACCATCAGTAGTTTTATATAATCCTAAATCTAAACTTCCAACTGTTGAGGCATTATCTGAAATTACATTAAGCGAATTCCATTCATTGGAAATCTTATTATTCTTATTTAAAAAACTCTTCATAGCCTCAAATATATATTTTGCAGATTTTGATTTAAAAGCAGATTGACCAAATACAATTAAAGGTTTTTTAGCTTCTTTTATTAACTTTGAAACTTTATGACTATCCTCTGATATTTCTTTAATATTATTAATTTTACCATCAAGAAACTCGTAAGGGTATGTAAGGTCTCCAACATTATTTAAAGAAATAATTTTTGTTTTATTTTGGACATAAGATTTCCTAATACGTGCATTTAAAATAGTAGCTTCATATCTAGGATTAGTTCCAATCAGAAAAATAAAATCTGATTCCTCTACCCCATTTATTGTTGAATTGAATAAATAATTTTCTCTTTTCTCTGCATTTAAATAAGTATGATCATTTCTAGACTCAACATTTTGTGAACCAAGTGTCTTATTAAAGAATTCTTTAAATATATATAGTGTTTCCATATTTACTAAATCACCTGTTAAGCCACAAATTTTATTTTTATCTGTATTATTAAATTTTGATTTAATTATATTAAAAACTTCATCCCAAGATGCTTTTTCAAATTTATTATTATACTTTACATAAGGTGTATCTAAACGCTGATTTAATAAACCATCACAAGCATATCTACTTTTATCAGATATCCATTCTTCATTAATGTTTTCATTAATTCTTGGAAGAATTCTTTTTACTTCCCATCCATAAGTATCAACTCTAATATTGGAGCCAATTGCATCCATTACATCTATGGACTCTGTTTTCTTTAATTCCCAAGGACGAGCTTCAAAAACATAAGGTTTTGATGTAAGTGCACCAACAGGACATAAATCAACAACATTAGCTGACAGCTCAGATTGCATAGATTTTTCGAGATAGGTTGTAATTTGCATATCTTCTCCTCTGCCTATTGCTCCTAATTCTGGTACTCCTGCAATTTCAGTTGCAAATCGAACACATCTAGTGCAATGAATGCATCTAGTCATTTGTGTTTTAATTAATGGTCCCATATTTTTTTCTGGAACTTGTCTTTTATTTTCGTTGAATCTTGACTTGTCTACACCGTAGAACATTGATTGATCTTGAAGATCACATTCTCCACCTTGATCACAAACTGGACAATCTAAAGGATGGTTAGCTAATAAAAACTCCATAACACCTTTTCTAGCTTTTTCTACAAAAGCGGTGTTGGTTTTAATATTCATTCCTTCTGCTGCTGGCATTGCGCAAGACGCAACTGGTTTAGGTGATTTTTCCATTTCAACAAGACACATTCTGCAATTTCCAGCGATTGATAATTTTTCGTGGTAACAAAATCTTGGAATTTCAACTCCAGCTTTCTCACAAGCCTGCAAAACTGTTAAACCCTCTTCAACCTCAACATCTATATTATTAACTTTTAATTTAAGCATTTTTTTTATCCATTAAATGTTGATCCACCAAATATGGAATATCTTTTTTCTTTTTAATTGAGGGATCAAAATTATTTCTTTGCTCTATTTCTTTTTTAAAATGTCGCAATAATCCTTGCACTGGCCATGAAGAACCCTCACCAAAAGCACATATTGTGTGACCTGCTATTTGGTTAGTAACATCTCCCAACATATCAACCTCTTCTCTTGAAGCTTCACCTTTTGCCATTCTTTCAAGCATTCTCCACATCCATCCAGAACCTTCTCTGCAAGGTGTACATTGACCACAGCTTTCATGTTTATAAAATCTAGCAATTCTTGCCATACATTTAATGATATCTTGATCTTTATTTATAACAACTATACCAGCAGTACCTAAGCCACTTTTTTCAGCAACTAAAGAGTCAAAATCCATTGTTAAAGTTTCACAAGTTTTTTGAGGTATCAATGGCATTGAAGATCCACCAGGTATTACTGCTAATAAATTATTCCATCCTCCCACTACTCCTCCTGCATGAACTTCAATTAATTCTTTTAGAGGGATACTCATTTCCTCTTCTACATTACATGGTTTATTAACATTACCTGAAATACAAAAAATTTTAGTTCCTGTATTTTTAGCTTTGCCTAGAGATGAAAACCATTTTCCTCCTCTTTTTAAAATTGTTGGAACAACTGCTATTGTTTCAACATTATTAATTATTGTCGGACAACCATATAGACCTATAAGAGCTGGAAATGGTGGTTTCAATCTTGGTTGGCCCTTTTTACCTTCAATACTCTCAAGTAATGCAGTTTCTTCACCACAAATGTAAGCACCAGCTCCGTAGTGAATATAAATGTCTAAATCCCAACCAGTACCAGCTGCATTTTTGCCAATTAAATTTTTTTCATAAGCTTCATTAATTGCTGTTTGAAGTTTTTGACCATCTACAAAATACTCGCCTCTAATATAAATATAACAAACGTGTGCCTGGACAGCATATGCTGCAATCAAGCAACCCTCTATTAACTTGTGAGGTTCAAATCTTAAAATATCTCTATCTTTGCACGTACCTGGTTCAGACTCGTCACCATTAATTACCAAATAATGTGGTCTGGAACCTAACTCTTTTGGAGCAAAAGACCACTTTAAACCAGTTGGAAATCCAGCGCCTCCTCTTCCTCTCAGCTCTGAGGTTTTAACTTCATTAATAATCCATTCTCTTCCTTTTTTTATTAAATCTGCAGTACCTACCCAATCACCTCTTTTTTTTGAAGAATCGTAATCAGATCCTCTATCGTTATATAAATTCTGAAATATTCTATCTTCGTCTTTAAGCATTTTTTAAATCTAAAAGTGTTTTTCTATTATCTTCTGGTTCATTATTAATTCTACCTCTGTAAGAACCTGGTTTTGGTGTTTTGTCATTTAATATATCATCCAGAATTTTTAAGGTTTTTTCTTTATCAAGATCTTCATAATAATCATCATTAATTTGCATCATTGGTGCGTTAACACAAGCTCCCAAGCATTCAACTTCCATCCAAGAACACATTTTATTTTGAGACAATTCATTTTCATTTTCAGAGATTTTTTCCTTACAAGCTTCAACTAATTTATATGCTCCTCTAATCATACAGGGTGTTGTAGTGCAAACTTGTACAAAATGTTTACCTACAGGAGAAAGGTTATACATTGTATAAAATGTAGCAACTTCATAAACCTTTATATAAGGCATGTCTAAAAATTTACCTATGTATTTCATAGCTGCTAATGGAATCCAATTTTCATTTTGTTTTTGAGCAATATATAATAATGCCATTACTGCACTTTGCTGCTTACCATCGGGATAGTTAGAAATAATTTCTTTTGCAGCAGCTAAGCTATCTTGATTGAATTCAAAACTCTCTGGTTGATCTTTAGCAGGTTTTCTTAAACTCATTATCTGTCTACCTCACCAAAAACTATATCTAAAGAACCTAATACTGCTGGTACATCAGCTAACATATGACCTTTAATTAAGTAATCCATCGCTTGTAAATGAGAAAAACCAGGGGCTCTAATTTTGCATTTATAAGGTTTACTTGAACCGTCAGAAATTAAATAAACACCAAATTCTCCTTTTGGTGCTTCAACTGCAGTATAAATTTCATCATTAGTTACACGATAACCCTCAGTAAAAAGTTTAAAGTGGTGAATTAAAGCCTCCATGGACTCTTTTATATCTTTTTTTGGTGGGGGGCTAATTTTTCCATCTAAGGATTTAATTGGTCCTCTTGTCATTTTTGCTAAACATTGTTTTATTATAGAAACACTTTCTCTCATCTCTTCAATTCTACATAGATACCTATCATAACAATCACCATTTTTTCCAACTGGTATTTTAAATTCAATTTGATCATAACAATCATAAGGTTGTGATTTTCTTAAATCCCACGGCACACCAGATCCTCTTATCATCACACCACTAAAAGAATAATCTAACGCGTCTTCTTTAGTAACAATTCCTATGTCTACATTTCTTTGTTTAAATATTCTATTATCAGTTAATAGAGTTTCAAGATCATCAATTATTTTTGGAAAGGTTTCACAAAATTTTGCAATATCGTCTTCAAGCCCCATTGGTAGATCTTGATGAACACCGCCTGCTCTAAAATAATTAGCATGCAGCCTTGATCCAGATGCTCTTTCATAAAAAGTCATAAGTGTTTCACGTTCTTCAAATCCCCACAACGATGGTGTTAATGCCCCAACATCTAAAGCTTGTGTAGTTACATTTAATATATGACTTAAAATTCTTCCAATTTCACAAAACATTACTCTTATAAATTGAGCCCTAATTGGAACATCAATACTTAAGATTTTTTCAATTGCCAAAGCAAATGCGTGTTCTTGATTCATAGGAGCCACATAATCCAACCTATCAAAATAAGGTACAGCTTGCATATAAGTCTTATTTTCTATTAATTTTTCTGTTCCACGATGTAATAATCCAATGTGAGGATCAGCTTTCTCAACCACTTCACCATCTAATTCCAAAATTAACCTTAAGACACCATGAGCAGCAGGATGCTGAGGACCAAAGTTAAGATTTAATGTTTTAGTTTTTTTTGTCATTTTCTTGATCTGTCTGTTTCTTAATATACTTTGTTCCTTCCCATGGACTCTCATAATCAAAATTTCTATAGTTTTGTTCTAATTTAACTGGTTCACTAATAACTTTTTTTTGATCTTCACTATATCTAACCTCGGTATGCCCAGTCAGAGGAAAATCTTTTCTAAGCGGATGACCTTCAAACCCATAATCTGTAAGAATTCTTCTTAGATCTGGATGATCTTTAAACTTAACACCATACATGTCAAAAACTTCACGCTCCATCCAGTTTGCAGCAGGAAATATTGATGTTAATGAAGGAATCACTTCATTTTCATTAATTAAATAACTTAATATAATTCTTTGATTAAACTCATGACTTAAAAATAAATAAACAACTTTAAACCGTTGAGAGTTTTCTGGATAGTCAACAACTGTTATATCAATTAATTGTCGAAATTTAGTATTTTCATTATTTTTTATAAATAAAGCTACATTTAATAAATCTTCACTTTCAATATTTATATAAAGTTGATCGTGTCTAATTTCAGTTTTTTTTATTTTAGTGGTAAGTTCTGAATTAATTTTTTTTTCTAGATCTATACAGCTTTTCATAAATATTATCTTTCGAAAGAGCCTTTGTTTCTAATTTTTTTCTGCAATTGCATAATTCCATATAATAATGCCTCTGCAGATGGTGGGCATCCTGGAACATAAATATCAACAGGTACAATTTTATCACAACCTCTAACTACAGAATAAGAATAATGATAATAACCTCCTCCATTTGCACAACTTCCCATTGATATAACATATCTTGGTTCTGGCATTTGATCATAAACCTTTCTTAACGCTGGTGCCATTTTGTTTGTCAATGTACCAGCTACAATCATGACGTCAGATTGTCTTGGTGATCCTCTTGGTGCTGCACCAAATCTTTCTAAATCATATCTAGGCATAGCTGTTTGCATCATTTCGACTGCACAACATGCTAGACCAAAAGTCATCCAATGTAATGATCCAGCTCTTGACCAATTGATAAGATTATCTAGAGATGTGGTTATAAAACCATTTTTACTAAAATCCTCAGAGAGCTTTTTAAACTCTTCAGGAATTTCATTATTTTTTTTATTTAAATCCATAATCTAAATTATTATTCCCAATCTAATGCACCTTTTTTCCATTCATAAATAAATCCAACTGTTAAAATGAATAAGAAGATCATCATGGAAGTAAAACCCAAACCTCCAATAGCTCCAAGACTAATTGCCCATGGAAAAAGAAAAGCGATTTCTAAGTCAAAAATAATAAATAAAATTGCAACTAAATAAAATCTAACATCAAATTTCATTCTTGAGTCTTCAAAGGGTTCAAAACCACATTCGTAAGCCGATAATTTTTCAGGGTCTGGATGTTTTGGAGAAAGTATCAAATTAACAACTACAAAAGCCCCACTTAGACCAAGTGCAATAACCAAAAATATTATAATAGGCAGATAATCTTTTAAAAACTCTGAAAGCATGAAATCTATATAGCAGTTTTTTTAACTTCTTGAAGTGTACATAAGGGGCAATTTTGACACTATTAACAGTCAATATTAAGAAAAGTGGCGGGAGTGAAGGGACTCGAACCCTCGACCTATCGCGTGACAGGCGATCGCTCTAACCAACTGAGCTACACCCCCACTTTAGTTGTTTTGGTGGGCAGTAAAGGACTCGAACCTTTGACCCCCTCGGTGTAAACGAGATGCTCTACCAACTGAGCTAACCGCCCAAAACAAGCGCTACTAATACATCAACGAATAGATAAAGTAAATTGGTAATTATTGAATACTGGCTTGAGATTTATCGTCAGATTTAGAAATTTGTTCAACTTCAACCCACTCAACTCTTTTCAATTCTTTAGTTAAAGCTATTTTTAATACCTCATCTGCATATTCCACTGGAGTAATTTTTATATCGTCAATAATCTTCTTTGGCATATCTACTAAATCTTTTTCATTCTCTTTAGGAATAACGACCTGTTTGATTCCAGCTCTATGAGCAGCTAATAGTTTTTCTTTAAGTCCACCGATAGGTAAAACTTGTCCTGTTAAAGTAACTTCTCCAGTCATTGCAACATCTCTTCTAACAGGAATTTTTGTAATTGCTGAAACAATTGAAGTAACCATACCTATACCTGCAGAAGGACCATCTTTAGGAGTTGCTCCTTCAGGAACGTGAATATGAAAATCTTTCTTTTCAAATAATGGAGGAATAATTCCATAATCTAAACTCTTAGATCTTATAAATGATTTAGCAGCTTTGATTGACTCTTGCATTACATCTCCTAGTTTTCCAGTAATTTGCATTCTACCCTTTCCTGGCATAACAACAGTTTCAATCTTAAGTATCTCTCCACCGTATTCAGTCCAAGCTAAACCGGTTACAACACCAATTTTATCTTTGTTCTCAAGCTCACCGAATTTAAATTTTTGTATTCCTAGGAAATCATGAAGATTTTTTAAATCTACTTTAACCTGTTTTTCTTCACCAGAAACAACTTTTTTTACAACCTTACGTGCAACTTTTGAAATTTCTCTTTCTAAGTTTCTAACACCCGACTCTTTGGTATAACTTCTGATAATTTCTTTAATTATATCATCAGATAAAGTCATTTCATTTTCTTTAACACCATTGTCTTTTATCTGTTTTGGTAAAAGATAATTGTTTGCTATATTAATTTTTTCATCTTCTGTATATCCAGCCAACCTTATAACTTCCATTCTATCTAGTAATGGTGGTAATATATTTAGTGTATTAGCTGTTGTAACAAACATTACATCAGATAAATCATAATCAACTTCTAGATAATGATCATTAAATGTTGAGTTTTGTTCAGGGTCCAATGCTTCTAATAATGCTGATGAAGGGTCGCCTCTATAGTCATTACCAATTTTATCAATTTCATCTAAAAGAATTAAAGGGTTTTTAGTTCCTGCCTTCTTCATCATTTGAATAATTTTGCCAGGTAAAGAACCAATATAAGTTCTTCTATGCCCTCTAATTTCAGCCTCATCACGCATTCCTCCAACAGATACTCTTACAAATTCTCTATTAGTTGCTTTTGCAATTGATTTACCTAAAGAAGTTTTTCCAACACCTGGAGGTCCAACTAAACATAATATAGGTCCTTTAATTTTATCCATTCTTTTTTGGACTGCTAAGAACTCTATAATTCTTTCTTTTACTTTTTCTAGACCAAAGTGATCAGCATCCAATACTGATAATGCTTTTTTAAGATCAATATCAACTTCACTTTTTTTATACCATGGAAGCTCTATCATCCAATCAAGGTAATTTCTAATAACAGTTGCTTCAGCAGACATCGGGCTCATATTTTTTAATTTTTTTAACTCTGCCAAACATTTTTTTTCTACATCTTTAGGCATTTTTGCCTTAATAATAGATTTGTTCAGACTAGATGTTTCATCTTTACCATCTTCAATTTCACCTAACTCTTTTTGAATTGCCTTAAGTTGCTCATTCAAATAATATTCTCTTTGAGTTTTCTCCATTTGAGTTTTAACTCTACCTCTAATTCTCTTTTCAACTCCTATTATGCTAGTTTCATTTTCCATGATTTTGATAATGGAATTTAATCTCTTCTTGACATCTACAGTCTCAAAAATTTGTTGTTTTTCTAAAATGGTAGCTGTTAAGTGTGAGGCAATGTTGTCAGCAATATGAGATGCATCAGTTAATTTTTTGATATTATTGATTGTCTCTGTTGAAACCTTTTTATTAATTGAAGTAAGTTTTTCCAATCTTCTTACTGCAGTCATAGCTAAAGGTATCAAATCTTCATCTTTAGATACTACATCATGCTGATGAGCGTACTCACAAATTATAAATTTTTCATTATCTTTAAAATCTAATATCTTAACTCTTTTACTTCCCTCAACTAAAACTTTAACTGTTCCATCGGGTAATTTTAATAATTGAAGTATATTACCTTCACAGCCATGCATAAATACGTCTGTCTTCTTAGGATCATCTATTTCTGAATTTTTTTGAGTAACAAGGATAATCTTTTTATCTTTTTTCATCACTTCATTTAGGGCTGCAATTGATTTGTCTCTTCCAACAAATAAAGGGATTACCATATTTGGAAACACCACTATATCTCTTAGAGGTAACAAAGGTCGTTCTATTTTAACATCCATTATCTAAATATGGATATTAAAAAGAAATTTGCAATAGCTATTTATTAGTTATTAACGTTGAATTAAGCGGCAGACGTTTTGTCCGTCTTTGTTTTCGTATTATTTTTTGAATGAACAATGATGGGTTGCGATAGACCTTTAGCCGCACTAGCATCTACTATCACTTCTTCGACATTATCCTGACTTGGTAAATCATACATAGTCTTTAATAAAATATTTTCTAGGATTGATCTTAGTCCTCTAGCACCAGTTTTTTTATTGATTGCTTTTTGTGCAATTTCTTTCACTGCATTTTCTTTAAAACTTAATTTGGCACCATCTAATTTAAATAATTCTTGATATTGTTTGATTAAAGAATTTTTTGGTTCTTGTAATATTTTGATTAAAGATTTCTCATCTAAATCTTCTAGTGTAGCTATCATTGGTAATCTTCCAATAAACTCTGGTATCAAACCATATTTCAATAAATCTTCAGGTTCTAAGGTTTTCATCCACTCACCAGTTTTTTTATCATCAGTTTTTTTAACATTTGCACCAAAACCAATAGAAGTTCCCTTGTCTCTTTGTGAAATAATTTTATCTAAACCAGCAAATGCACCACCACAAATAAATAGTATATTTGTAGTATCAACTTGTAAAAATTCTTGTTGAGGGTGCTTTCTTCCTCCTTGAGGTGGAACACTCGCAACTGTTCCTTCCATAATCTTTAAAAGAGCTTGTTGAACACCTTCACCAGAAACATCTCTTGTAATTGAAGGGTTCTCAGATTTTCTGCTAATCTTATCTACTTCATCAATGTAGACAATTCCACGTTGTGCTTTTTCTACATTATAATCAGCTGCTTGTAATAATTTTAAAATAATGTTTTCAACATCTTCACCAACATAACCAGCTTCTGTAAGAGTGGTTGCATCAGCCATTGTGAAAGGAACATCAAGTATTCTAGCCAAAGTTTGTGCTAATAAAGTTTTACCACAACCTGTAGGACC
>ENA-OWPI01001370-OWPI01001370.1-marine-metagenome-genome-assembly--contig:-NODE-1370-length-27454-cov-4.083428_pt1 | contig 27454 bp, 11 predicted proteins | sample MGYA00238138_ERZ651775 | MGnify/ENA primary metagenome ERZ651775 (study PRJEB26906, sample SAMN06265043) | marine metagenome | isolation source: Helgoland LTER site | place: Germany:Helgoland, sampling...
CCATTCCAATCGAAGCCGGAATGTCGTAACCAACCTCGAGGTCTTCAAGTCTTGACTGCATAGGTATCTTTGACTCCTGTGATTGATCAATATTTTTCCACATCTGTGCCAGGCACCGACTATGGTTTTCTACGCGTTCTCTGCATGCTTTTGACCGCGGTTGTATGATTTTCAGCGCGAGATCCACTTTATATTTTATTAATATTTAAATACTAATTTAAATTAAATAAACCTCATTAAATAATTTTAAAAAACCATAAAGATCTGCGATTTTGCACTTGGTAGGCCACAACTGATCCTCAAGCAAAAACTGTACGTACACAACCCACGCCTTGCGTTGCCCACCATAACTTACCGCCCTACTCAACGGTATTGGTGGCGCGTGCGTACAAGTAACGTAAAGCGACCTAGACCCCCGCCGGCAGCACCCCACACTAGCTCTGGTCGCGGTCACGGTCGCGGTAGTGGTAGTGGTAACGGCCACTTTGTAAATACCGATTCAGGCGGAAGTGGCATCATCACTCGATACGAGACTTACACACCAAGCCAGTAAGATTCGTCCTGACGACAGATGCCCCGTTATAGGCATTTGCCGCTATTTCTATTTTGCAAACAACAACGCCCAATGTCGACCCAGATGCCAGTAGTACCGAGCAACAACTTTCAATCACTCACTTAACCAACACAATGGCCCGTTCGTGTTTTTATCGCCTCCTAGTTGCTGCAACGCTTTGCTTACCTGCCGTCGCTTGGTCGGCTGACGACGCCCAACACCTCCAAATAACTGCTGCGCTGCAAGCCGGATTCATCAGCGTACCCAATACCCCCACACTGACGTTATTACACCGCACAGGTAGTCCACAACGTAAGCCTTCTGATCCGACGCTTATCTTCTTCGAAGGTGATGGTGCGCCGTGGACAGCCTTCGGAACGTTGCCACCGCGCGATCCCACACCGCACCAATCCATAGGACTAGACCTCGCCTTATCAACTGCACGTAGGTCACGATTCAACGTCATTTATGTGGCTCGGCCGTGCCAGTTCGAATCCAAGGCACGCCTACAGGCTTGTAGCCAAACCCAATGGACCCAAGACCGCTACAGCAATGAACAACGGGCGCTGCTCCTATCATCAACGACGCGCGCGTTGCAATTTGCGGCAACCGCCGAAAACCCTCAACCGCTGGTCACACTGATCGGGCACAGCGGCGGTGGTTTGATGGCGATACGTATCGCGGCATCATTCAGCCAAACGGGTTATCCGGTCGCACAGGTCATCACGCTAGCCTCACCCATAGACCCCGTTATTTGGGCAAAAAACCACCAGTTTTCAGCCCTGAACCTTGACAGCTATTACCAGGACCTCGGGCGCGTTCAAGCCAGCGGTTTAGCCGAGCACTATATAGGTGAAAATGATAAGCTAGTGACCGCTAAAGACGTTGGCAAAAACATAATCACGTCAGTGCCAGACACTGGCCACGCTAGGGGGTGGCTCCCGTATTGGAATCAAACCTTACTGACCAAGCTCATGGCACAACTGAGAAATGAATAAAAGGAACCCCATATGCTGACAGCAACACCCCGACACAGACGTGCGTGCTACTCAGTTCTGTTTTCTATTGCAATCGTGCATCAAAACGCGCTTGCGGAAGACGACAACAAGGCGGTAGTGGCCGCCAAATCAGCCACCACTGCCACGACCCAGTTGGTTAACAGTTTTTCTACATCGTCTTTTCTAGGCGCAGGGCCCCTCTTGAGTTACCGACTTGGTCAAGTTGAATCACGCAGCCAAGCCGCCGGTGACGACTCTGAGTTCGAGAGCACCTCGTTTTCAGTGACCCCAACCGTCGCAACCATCGATAACCGAATCGAGCCTATTTTGCTGGATGGCCGTGTTTCGCTGGTCATTTTGGGCGTAGAGAAATTCGATGAGATTGACCTGATTGCCAAAGGCATCACACTCACCATCGACCAGACCTCGGTCACCAGTACGCAACGCGTCACCGGTACCGCCGACACCACGACAAATGTTACAGGGAGTGGCTATACCATTGCGCCTTATTACGTCATGCAGTTAGAGAGTGGGCGCTTGGTAGACCTCAATATCGGCATCGGTAAAAACAACCTCAAAACCAACGCCTCGAGTGCCCGCGCAACGCCAGTATCGGACCGGGCATTCGTGAGCATCGGGACCAGTACCGTGACGCCGCTTGAAAAAAGCAGCTACATTCAATACAAAGCTGCGCTCGGCTATACCTATGACGGCGTCGCGTCATACACGCAAAGCGATGGCACAGTCATCACGGCCAGTACAACGCGGCTAACGCAAATAACGGCGGGGGCCACTTATACTCGGCGCTTTGATGGGTTTTCGCCTTTCGCAGGCGTCACGCTCGTTAACAATTCGCTCAGCACGTCAGGCGGCTCAGGGGCACAACCCCGCGAATATGATGCCACCCTGCTGTTGAAAACTGGTGTTAATTTTTCTAGCGATGCACTCTACGGGACGATCTCTGTGCAAGGCGAGCGCGGCAAAACCTCTGTTCAGGCATACGGGGGCTTGCGCTTCTAGCGCTAGCGTATCGATGGTACACGGACGTTTGTGAGTTGATTCATGAGAGTATCAAAACCTGAGTTCGATAAAAACGCAGGCCGGTCATCCAAGATTTGAAGCAAAGGCTCACCGGGCTTCGGGTTGTCGGGTACGAAGCCTGCTTTTTCCTTCTCCACCAATGCACGCTCACCCGTTGCCAAGGCAACTTCAGTCTTCCCATCACGAACATAGTTGTAAACACCGGCACGGTCCGCTTGTCCGTCACCAATAATCGCGACATCTATATCGGTACCTCGAATGCCTATTGTGGCCGTCGCTGCTTTGTAGTTCACATTTTTCGGCGTGCGCTTGCCTATTTCTCCGCTAATAGACCGCAAAGCGCCTTTCAAAAGGCTAGTGGATTGTTTGTCGGTATCGCGCTTCTCATAAACAAAGGCCTCAATCAACACCTCCGAATTCTCTCGAACTATCATTCGCGTCTTATCAAGCATTCTCACAAACACTTGGGCTTTGTCGGCCGTCTTCAGTGTGTCGCCCACCTGCACCGCCCCTTTGCGAGCCGCTTCACGAACCTCGCCCGCCGCCGAGACAATAGTGACTTGACCCGACACTTTGAGTATCACGCCAGCGCGGTCAGCCGCCAACACGCTATGGCCCATCGCTGCTATAAAAAAGAAACAACAGAGTCGTACGCACACATTAATAAGCAGCTTCATACTTTTCCCTACTTCGTTTTGAACACGGTGACCCCATCCCAACTTATTCCAGGCGGATGGGTTTGATATTGATGCGCCTGATCGTAAATCCAGTCATAAACCGCAGGGGCCATGTTAGCCTCACGCAACTCATCGATGGCTTGTACCACCTCTGCAAACTTTTGCCCGCGATAGTCGCTGCGTATTTTTTCCCAGCGTGCTATCTCAGCACGCGCTTCTGGCAGGATGTCAGCCGAATAGCCAATAGGCTCAAATATGGCGACAGGCTCTGTCTTCCCCTTCACAGTGACTCGGTCCAACTCCCGAAACACCACTTCAGGGCACGCTGATGCAGTTGTCTCCGACACAATGGTGAGCACACCGTAATTTCGAGTCAACCCCTCCAGACGAGACCCTAGATTAACGGCATCGCCCATCACTGTGTAAGCCTTGCGGACCGCAGAGCCCATGTCCCCAACACTCATGCTCCCGGTATTTAATCCAATGCCAATTTCGATCGGTGGCCAGCCTCTCTCTTTGCAAATAGTGTTGATCTCACCCAAAGCCTCACCCATCGCCAGCGCCGTCTTAACTGCCGACAGCGCATGACGCTCATTGTCAACAGGAGCCCCCCAAAATGCCATGATGCAGTCGCCAATGTACTTATCCAACGTACCGTCATGATCACGAATGATCTGGCTCATGGTGGACAGGTAGATATTGATGAACTCCGATAACTCCGTTGGCGACAGTTGTTCAGAAATAGTGGTGAACCCACGCACATCTGAAAACATAACCGTCAAGGGAAGGCGTTGCCCTTTCATGGAGTAGCGTGTCGGATCCTCCGCCATTTTCTTAACCAGCTCAGGCGGCACATATTGTCCGAACAGATTTGCAAACTGCGCCTTCTTCTTATGGTCGGCATAAAACTGATAGCCGAAATTCCACAAGAAGATGCTCGTTACCGCACCCAATAGTGGCGCACCGTGTATGACAAACTGATAGGCGGTCCATGAATAAAATACACCGCCGACGGCAATACCGGAGAGCGCCAGCCAAACTGCCGTTGACGCAAGAGGCGACAAGCGCCTCAACACCAACACCAGCAAAACCGTACAAACCAAGATGGCGAGCGGCTCAAGTAAGCGCGTTTCAATGGGGCGAGCGGGCACAGCCGTTGGCTGGTCGCTGAGTAAACTGGCCAGCACATTCGCGTGCACCTCGACACCCGGATACAACTCACCGAGCGGAGTGGCGCGAAAATCTGACAATCCCGGTGCAGTGGTCCCGACTAGCACCAGTTTGTTTTTTAACTGCTCAACGCTAATCCGCCCCTCCACGAGATCATCAAACGACAGATAGGTAAACGTTTTTTTTGGCCCTTGGTAAGCGACAAAAATGCTCGCATCTGACCCTACTGGAATATGCTTTCCACCCACCTCAATTGCGCCCAACACAGCGCCGTTGACATCCTCCGCCGGCACCCCTGACTCATCAAGGAGCAATAGAGGCGGCAATGTGAGACCCTCGCCGCCTGCTTCGGCTTGCTCGAGCGCTTTAAAGGTTCTGAAAGTCGCCAAACTCAGCGACTCAAACAAGTCGCCCTCGTATGCCAGTAAAAGAGGCACCTTTCGGATAAGACCATCGGGGTCTACGATGGGGTTGAAGTGCCCCGCGGCCAACGACGCATCCGCGAGGACGGAAATATTAGCCCCAAAACCGGTCGCCTGACCGATATGTCCCTCCTCAAGAGACACCTCATCTCCAAATAATGCAGGCAACGGTAACGCACCCGACTTTACTTGATCTACTTGCGCCAAATTAAAGTAATAGCCCAACACGACTGGATACTGCATTAGTAGCTCAGAAAAAACCGTGTCATACGCTAAGCCTGGACGTAACGCTTCAAGCAAACGCATGTAATCCGCATTACCTGCAAGCGGCCCAGCCGCTAACGCATCTAGAGTCGTCAATCCAGATGACGTATCGGGCTCAGAAAAGACGACGTCGAAACCAAGCACCCGCACTTCATAGTCCTCAAACAACGAGGTGACCACCTGTGTCATCACATCCCTCGACCACGGCCACCGACCGAGCTTTGGGTTTGCGAGGCTCTTCTCGTCAATGTCGAGAATCACCACCTGATCAACGGGGGTAGGGTTGGGTGGACTGGAGCGAACGAGGTAATCGTAGGCCGCGCGATCTATCGCACTCAAGGGTGGCAGCGGCAGCCACTGGAGGCTGTGTAAAGCAAACACGCAACCCAGCAACAGGCCTAGTAGCGCTCTCAGCATGGCGGGCTCCCGTTCCGGCAAAACAAAACTGAGCCGCGCAAAGGCCGTAGCCTGCCGCCGTTGTTGTAGGCATATTGACTCATGAACCAAGACACCCGCATCTATGGGCTACCGTCACGATGTTCGCCGCAATAACATCTGCCTTGTAAACATCCTCAAAAGTATATTGAGTTCGCGGCATAAATCAAGTAGTTTTCATGACACCGCCGCGCAACCAAGCGCCAAGCGCTAATGACTCATACCATGATGCATCCGCTCATGAACCGCTGCCATCCCCCTGTCCACCAAATCGCTAACTTCCGCAGCATGCGCCTGAAGCAAGGCCACGACGTCCTCACGCGAGGATGTTTGGGTAACCTTAACGCCCTTCTCCGTGAGTTCAAGCGTTGTATCGATTGCGTCAGCGTTCAGAAAAAGTTTTTTCAATGTCGGGCTCTGTATTCTCACTTCGGGATCACGCTTTGACTCCATACGCGCCAACATACCCGCTGTATGACCCACCAATGACTCGCGCACATCGACATCATCCGTCTCAGTAAGAGTCTGAATTCCATTGGGAAGGTTCACCACACTTCGCTGTATGGCCTTGTGCTTCACAAACAACTCACGCAGCTGGTGAACCTCCACGTGCGTGGTATCTCGACCATGCAAGCCGGGCATGTTTACCGTGTCATGTCGCCCTTGTGCATGGGCACCGTGCATTGAATCCGCCCTCTCCGCGGCGAACGCCAGGTGGGAGATAAAAGAGCTCAAAATGAAAATAGAAATCAGTCCGCGATGCATAGTATCCTCTGGTGTAATCGGCTTAGCGATTGCCGCAATATACGCTAGTTAGAAAGTCACCTAGTCCCTTGGACAATGAGCGGAAGTGCGCTGGCCCGCTACTTTCATAAGCAGCAACTGAGGCACCCGTCCCAAAAACACCCGCCTGAAACTGCTGATACAAAAGCGCAAATCGCCCTGCACTGCACTGGAAGCCACCTTGGGTGATCACCGAGTAATAAGACTGGTTCTTCTTGTTTTTCTGACGGGCATTGAATGAAATAATAAAGTCAGCATCGGCGACTGATTGCTCGGATGCGTTCCCCTTTTGCTCACCTCTTTTAGCCAAAACAAAACCATCGCCGAGCTTTTTCACGACGGTGTAGCCGTCATTAAACGCACCCAACATCGCCCGCGCCGCTGGCGGATCAAGCTCGCTGAGAAACCTTGAAACACGCGGTGGCAGCTTCTGCTCAAGCACGGCGTCATCTGTACCCGACCGCCCTTTTTTCTGAGCAGCGTTATCATCTCCGTCCTGCGGTAAAGCCCAAGAACTTGACGCCGCACCAAGCAGGCTAATCAGGAAAGCCGCGGCCATTAGGCTACGCACAGGATTCAGGGACATTTGAAGGGTTTTACGCATACACCATCACACTGAAATCACCGCTCTCTGAACGACGTGTCCATGGCTTTTGAAAAAGGCGAGAAGAAATAGGCCATCAACGTACGTTTCCCCGTCACGATGTCTACCTGCGCCTGCATACCTGGGATGATGGGCAACTTAGCCCCATTCGTGCCAATGTATGGCCCCGCCATGACCAACTTAACCATGAAGGCTGTTTCGTCACTTTTTCCCGTGTCAATCGCGTCGGACCCGACCACGTCTACTGAGCCATCCATTGGGCCAAATATCGAATAGTCATAAGCCGAGAACTTGATCAGTGCTCGCTGCCCCCGACGAATAAAGCCAATATCTTGCGGTACCACGTTGACTTCTATCACCATGCGACTATCCTCAGGCACGATCTCCACGACAGGTTCACCCGGTTTGACGGTGGAGCCCGTCGTAGACACCAACACCCGGTTCACCGTCCCCGATATGGGCGCTCTAATATCGGTTCTATCTGCCTTATCTGCTGAAACCAGAAGCGTCTCGTTTACCTGTGTCAACTCCGTGCGAACTTTTGTAAGTTCCGCCAATATCTCTTCTTGACGTTGAGACAGCGCCGAAGAATACGCCGCTTGTGAGCGCTTGAGATCTTGCTCAGACGCCACAACAGCAGACTCCGCCTCAGCCACGCCACTCTGCGCCCGTATCAAGGACAATCGCGCCTCCAACCCGCGCGCTACCAATTGTCGAGTCACCTCAAACTCCTCGGCGGTTGCACTCAACTGGGCTTTTGCAGAACGGGTCTTGGCCATGTTGCCGTCAATGTCAGAGCGGAGCTGAGCCAAATTTGCGCGGGCCTTAGATGTGCGATCACGGAACAAAGCCATCTCCGAGGCAACGTAGTCTTTAAAATCAGATCGCAACGGCTCGGCGACCATAAAAGCGCGCTTGCCCGTGTACTCCGCGTTGAGACGAGCCAAACGAATAGTCAACAATGCCAAGTTCTTCTTTTGCACGTTGAACTCACCCGATGTCTGCAAGGGGCTCAACGCAACCAAAAGTGCGCCACTTTCTACCCGATCGCCCGCACGAACAAAGATCTTTTCAACACGCCCACCCTCATAGTGCTCGACAACTTGCAAACTAGCGAACGGCACCGCCTTACCTTGCGCTGACACGACTTGATCCAACTCAACGAACGACGCCCAAATGAGGAAGACCACCAACATACTAGAAACTAGGAAAAGCATGCGCGTTGCAGGCGCGCCGCGTCCTGTTCGGTCAACAGAGAAAGACTGACTGAAGAAATCAACCACCTTATTTTTTGCGAAGCGTGACATCAATACGCTCCCGCCGTCTGCTTAATCAATGCCACGTCACGCCACCTTGACATCAGTCGACTCCTTCGCTGGGGCAGCAGGCTGCACCCCTTTTCCTGGACCTTTCAAGAAGCTTTCAGTGGGCCCCATACCGATCACCTTGCCCGCATCCAAGACCACCACCTTGTCCACCAAAGAAAGCAGCGAGGTGCGGTGCGTGATCAAGATAAGACTTGCATTTAAATTGGCCTTTTTAAAGCGCTCAAGAAACAGCTTCTCCGTGCGCGCATCCATGGCGCTGGTTGGCTCGTCAAAAACGTAAATGGGTGGGCGACGTATCAGCGCCCTAGCGATCGCCACACACTGCCGCTGCCCACCGGATAGACCCTCCCCGCGTTCGCGCACCACAAGCTTATAGCCATCCGGATGTTTGTCGGCGAACTCAGCCACACCCGACGTCTCGCACGCCCAGAGAAAGTCCTCTTGCGACACATTGATACTTCCCAATGTAATGTTCTGCTCAAGTGTCCCCGCAATCAGCCACGGCTCTTGAGACACGTAACCAATGTTTTCACGAATTTCCGCTGGGTCTATTTGGTTGATGTCTACATCACCGATATAAATGGAACCGGCTTCTGGCTCATACAGGCGAGCAATCAGCCTACCCACCGTTGTCTTGCCAGAGCCAACGCGGCCCACAATAGCAATGCGTTGTTTCTCTTCGGCCACAAACGAGACTGAGGAAAGTGCCTCAGACTTCTGGTCGGTATAACGGAAGGACACATTTTTAAAATCGACACTCGAGCCCAGCCGACCACGCTGAAAGTACTGCTTCTTGTCGCCGTGCTCTGACTGGAGATTCATGAAGTCGTTGAGCGCTCTGTAGCCTGTTCGAATCTGATTCAGGCGAAGCATTAGTTGCGTGATTTGCGCAAACGGCATCAGCGCTTTCGACGAGAGTATGGTGCAAGCAATAATGGCGCCGAAGCCCCCAAGTCCATACGTCGACATCACAGCCCCAGTCGCCACCACCGCAATTTGCACCGCTTGCTGGACCTCTTGTGTGAGGTTAGACACCGCGTGTGTATGCTTTTTTATTTGCTCCGACGAGTCCGCCTGCGTCTCCAATACCTTCCTAAACTTCCTGCGGAGCATACCGCCAGCACCCAGCATTTTGATACTCTCAAGACCTGACAGCGTCTCAACAAGCACGGAGTGTTTGCTTTGGCCGTCCTCAAAACTAGACTCACTCAACTGTTTCAAGCGCGGCTGAAAAAAGTAGGCGCTTGCAACCAACACAAGAATACCGATCGCAACAGGCACAACCATCCAGCCACCAATGAAAGCCATGAAGGCCAAAAATATCAATGCAAAGGGTAGGTCGATGAGCGCAATGAGCGCCGCAGAGGTGAAGAACTCCCGTATCTGCTCGTACTCTTTCAGCGTGTTAGCCAAGGCGCCTACTGAGCCCGTTTTATCTTTGAATTTAATATCTAATAATTTAAAGAAAAGGCGGTCAGCAATAACTTGATCCGAATCCTCGCCGACGATACTGAGGAATTTTGCCCGCGTCAGCTTGATGATGTAATCGCCGATTAACAATATCGTCATGCCACTAACAAGTACGGCCAAAGAGGTGAGCGCTTGTGCGGGAATGATCTTGTTATAGACAATCAAAGAAAAAACCGAGGTGCCCAGCGCAAAAACGTTGGTCACCAGCGAGGCCAGAGCGGCTTGGTAGACAAAGCGGCGGTTTCGCCATATCGGACCAAAAAACCAGTGTGACTCGAGGCCTGGTATAAACGCCTGCCCCTCTTCTACTTGTCGGTAGAAGTGCAGTAATTTGTAGTCTGGGAAGGTGCCCGCACTGATGAGGAACTCATTGAGAGAGCGCTTTTTTGAGGGTGCTCTTATGTCAGTCGCTACCACCTCCTCTGACTGGTCGTCGTAGGCGATGAGATGAATAGTCTGCGCAGTTTCAACAGCAAAAACATCAGATGAGCGACTAAAGTCCACCTGCGTCAAACTTTTTACGGGCGTACTCGCTACCCCCACCTCTCGCAAAATGCGGCTAACCCATTCAAGCTCACTTTCGCTTGTATCCCTATCGCCGCCCACCGTCGCACGGGCCTGCCCTGCAGTTAGCCCGATATCAAAATGGTTTGCAATTTCATAGACAACAAATGATGTGTCGATTGGCGGGGTCATGAATTCAACTCAAACGCCTCGGACAACTGGCCCGCGTCATGCAACAACTTGTAGTAAGCGCGGTACAGACTGGTCATTGCACTCACGGTACTTTCAGCCGCTGTGAAGTAGGACTCCTCGGCCTCAAACACATCGGTCAACGAGCCCCTATTTAAAAGAAACGCCGCGTAAAGATCTCGTGCGCTCTTGCGGGCGCTTGCCAGGAGCTTCCCACGCACTGCCAGCGTTTCCTTAGATGACTGATACTCGGTAAGCGACGTGAGTAATTGTTGGCGAATTTTTCGCTCCACACGCTCTTGCTCAATTTCAAACTCCAGCGCTTTCTCCAACGCAGCACCAATACGTGACTTCTGGGCGAAACCATCAAACAAGGTATTGGCGTACTCGATGTACCCCGTTGTGGTCGTTAGTTTGCCCGATGTCGGCTGCGTGCTGTGCGAGTTGCTGAGTGTTAGGGTCACGCTACCTAGGGCCGCACTTTTTAAATAGGCAACCTCCTGCATTGCAATGTCATAATTTTTAGCTGCCTCTCGTACCGACGGGTGTTTCGCGACCACCGCATCGATATCCCCACCAAAATTTACCGCGATACTCGGCAATTGGTAGAAAGAAAACGAAAAATCCGGCACAGCCCCAAAATACTCCTTGACGGCATTCTCTGATCGAAATAGCTCTCCCGTAATCGCGGGCATCTTAGCCTTTGCCTCCAGTAACTTGGTTTCTGCACGTGCCAGGTCGAGTCGGCTGCTCGCTCCAAGCTCTACTTTTTGCTGAATAAGGTCAAAGAACTGCTGTCGTGACTTTTCATTGGAGTCGTAAAACACAATCAGCTTCTTGGCGCTTTGCAAATCCAACTGCGCCTTGGTCATCGCCAATATCACCTCAAGCCGTTCCGCGGCCACGCGGTCAACGCCGGAAGACAGCCGCGACTCAGCAATACCTATTTGTTTGGATGTGGCACCAAAGTCATATAGGATTTGGTCTACCACAATGGCTGTCGTACGCGCGTCATCGCTGACGTCCCCCGTACTCGAGTCGACTGTAGAACGCCCTGTATTGGTTTGCAAACTCAACTGTGGATAGAGACTTGACTCACTCTCCTGAATCGCAAAATTTAGTCCATTTAGTTGTGCCTTTGTCTTGCGAATGGCAGGCACGCTGGTGTACGAGCTTCCGTATATTTGCTTAAGTGCAGCAAAAGGAGGCCGCGATGTAGGTTGATTCACCTCTGAGAGTAGCGTGGCTACCGCCGCATCCAGCGGTGATTCTTTGGCATACGCAACGTCCCATACCTTAGGATCTGCGGCAGACGCGGCAAAGGTACTGAGCGCCAATACAGCGAATACCGACATCCGCTTAAGAAATAAAGATCGCATTTTCATAGTCATAAGTTGTGTCGCTCATCGATAGCAATAGAGAGAATGCCTCTGTCTCACCCGCACTGCTTGTGAACGTTTGGGTCAGTAAGACCTCGCCAGTCGTGAGTACCTGCTGGTCTAGCGCACCCGAGGTTAGCGCGGCGAAGCCATCAAAATACACGCGGTCAATTGCCTCATAACCGCTATCCACTGGTGATAGCGCTAGGTCCTCAATAATGCCAACAACATAAGCGTTATCGACACCAAGCGCATTTACATGAGCCGCTATCTCGGTGGCCATTTTCTCGGCGTTACTTGAGAAGTAGACCCCCAGCAAATCGGTCATACCCGCCACTTCCATCTCGGCGTAATCAATTAGGCTGGATACCACGTATATATCTTCGTCGTGCACAAAGACAGGTACCTGACTACCAGCAACATAATCAACACCACCACCAAGAACAAATAAGTCGTTTCCTTTTGATCCGATCATCACGTCATGGGCCGTTCCGTCACCGCCGTACAGCAAGCTCCCCCCTTCACCGGTAGCCAAAATAATATCTCGACCCGAGGTACCATAAATATTTGAGCTTGAGAACGGTTGCGTCTCAGTCGTCTCCGTATCAAAGGCCGCATCTAGCCGGCCCGCAATATCTCGCCCATGCAGGGATACCTCGTCATCAGGAGACAAAAATGTTGACACTACCTGCCCGTACTCAGGGGCAATTTGGGTGATATCAGCGTTACTTGCTTCGTACTCAGAAAAATCGTTACCATAAAAGATTGTCTGCCTATACTCACTCGCTGCGGTATCGTCGACGCTGCTGCTGAACAGTAGCTCAAAATTTGGCAAAATCACGTTGTCAAACGTTAAGGTCAAGCTTGCCTCGGTTGTTGCTCCTGACGACACTTCGGCCAGCGAGACGCTCACCTCGAGCGTCATTTCCTCAGACGCCGTCTTATAAGCAATGAGCGTATTCGCCTGAGGCAACACACCTTGTATCTCGTAAATGCTCTCTCTAATGCCTTGGCTTGCGACCGCATACTCACCGGCATAAACCACGTCCAAGTTACCGCCAAGTAATTTTTGTGAGGCACCCGAAAACAACCGATCAACGACCAGCCCTGAAGTGGCGAAGACCACAGACCCGTCCACCCAAGCGGCGGTATAGTTGGCTTCGCTCTGAGAGACATCGGGGTCTACAAAGAACAGAGACACCGAAGCTTGAGACTGCCCCTCGTCGGTTAATCCATTTGCCCCAAACACGTCAGTGCTCGTCTTTTCCCCACTCAGACCAAAGGCGTCAACGAATTCAGGAACATCATTGCGGCCTTGAATTGTGACCGACACGTCCGTGTAAAGGCGCCCCAGTTTGTCGCTGTCAACATCACCTGCGGTTCTATAGTCTGCTAACACCAACTGATATTCTTGTACAACCGTCTCACCAACACTCAGAAAATTCAGCTCAGACTCGGCGACCACTACCTCCCATTGAACCTCTCCCGAGTCACTGTCAACACGGGTTTTCAATATCCCTAACATGCCAGGAAAATACCAATAATCTGCACCCTCGGCGTAGTTGAGAACTATCTCATAGCCGTCACTCGTCACTACTGCGCCTTCTGACGCAGCAGCCCCATCGGGCTGTGACATCGCAATCAACCCCGCTGCTTTGGCGACGTTCGCTGCGTAGGAGCTCAGGGAACCAATGGTCGAAGACTCCCAATAAGCTCGGGTAAGCAGAACGGGATCTCTGGCAAATGTTTTGGGAGAATCACCCGCTAATAATTGTTCGCGACGCGACGAAAAGTCAGGGCTCACAGCATGTGAATCACCAACATCGGCGTCGGTATAGCCGTATGCATTACCTCCTACCTGTGCCAGTCCGTCACCCTCATTCGCCTCCAGCCGCTCCCACACAACAGCCTCAAATGCATCCGCCTGTAAGTTCTCAGCGAGTAGCGGGTTATCGTTGGCTTCGCGCACCAAAAGTTTGACGGTGATCGGCTCGTCTAGTGCCCTGGCATCGGCGTTTGAAGGGTCGTCAAACCGTGAAGTCGCATTAATCGTCAGCACATCCGCAATATCGGCCACCGCATCCGCTAGCTGATCGCTAGGCTCGTCCGTATTGAAGTAATCCGTTCCCGGAATGATCTGTACTTGAATCTCCGAGCGCGGTATCAAATCGCCGACTTTCGCGTTATCCCAAATAATCGAATACGCACCCGTTACCGCATCTTCGGTCCAAGTGATGCCCGCAGGCAGCGGCGAAAGAGCCAACGTGCCGCCTGCGGCAACGAAACCTGCTGATAGGTGCAAGTCAACTGTGGCGTACTCCATCGGATCCGGGCTGAAGGACAGCACGCCAATTTTCTTAGCGATCGCTTGATCCTCTTGAATGACCACATACACCTCACCGCCCGCAGCGGTTTTCAGACCACTCAACACCAACTCAGGTGCATCCAGAACGGGGTTAACCGAGATACTGAAGTCACTGTCCGTATCAACACCATCTACTGCCAAGCCGCTAGCTTTATCAAAAGAGCGCGTGACGAGCGCACCGTTCGCCTCACTGACTCCAGCGGGAACATACAGGCGGTACGCAGCCACAGCGTCTGCCACCAAGGCATCGGTGACGTCATAAAAATTATTATCGCCTTCAGCGTCGATGGCGGTTACTAACGCCTCAGTGCCACCACTCTGTGACTTGTACAGTTGCACCTCCGAATTAAGTTTCAGCAACACGCTCAAGTCGTCATTGACTGCGTCATACCCTGTCACAGACAGACCGAGCTCACCGTCGTTCGGCGCTGTGGTCACTAACGCAATGAAACTACCCTCATCAACATCTGGGACACTCGTTTCATCGACGGATGAGGTAACCTCCTCAGGCTCATTGGCGACGTTAACGGCTATGACAAGCGGGCTCTCACTTTCACGCGTGGTACCGCCCAGAGCAAAGCCTACTGATAAATTAATGTCAAAGCTGCCGTTAAAGTCTTCCCCATTGTCAAACACGATGGAAGCTGACTTAAACGCGTCGTATGTCAACTGAACGGGATCACCGCTGAGGGGTTGCAAGATCGCTGCGCCACCGCTATCGGTGTAGGAAAGGCTCAACCCCAAGGTGTCGGCACCAGGCACTGTCAGCTCGACGGAGACGCCCTCCTTAACCAGGGTGGCTGCGGCTATCTCCGCGACTGTTGCGCCATCGTCCTGTCCTGCATCAAGTACAGCCTGAAAGCCACCCAGACTGATTTCGTAGTCGGCTAAGCTGTAGCTTGTGAATTCGCCCTCGTTAGCCTCAAATGTCGTTTGGCCGAAAATGGAGGGCTTGGTTGGGTGCGGTGCACGCTCAACACCAATCAAAACAGGGTCAGAGTCCTTACTATCGAAGTTGGACGCCTCTGTATGTACGGCTACCCACTGCAAAGTCGCCGTAGCATCGGAGTCCGTCTCAGATAATAAGAAGTCGCGGTCAAACTTCCATCTAACACTTGGCAGATCAGATTCAGAGAACGCCAGCGTGTAATGCGTCTCGGTCGACGAGACCAAACTACCGACCGGCGTCACCAAGGTCATCCACTTCGGGATCTCTTCCAACCGATACGTTAAGGTATCGTCCGAGCGGGATACCTCTGCAATCGTCGGCAGCTCAAAATAGACACCCAAGCCGCTTGTAGCGTCTCCGTGTGTTGCATAGCGCTGACCGTCAATCACCCCAATCGCTAGATCGGTGACCTCATCAGCTACAAAGGTAGGTGTGGTCGCAATTTTTGTAAGTGCAATGTCTAAAGTCAGATTTGCCGTCTCAGACACCGTGTCATCGACAACTACCACCTGCGCGGCAACGCTAGGCGTCTCTCCAGCTGTAACACTCAGGCCCTCTTGGGCAACCACCTGATACGTTTTGAAACCTTCACCGTCAGCAACAGAAGTGATCGAGAAACCAGCAGGCAACGTTAGGGCATCAGGCAGACCCAGCACTTCATCACTGTCTGACGAGCTCGCGTAAATTCTAAAAGTCGCTCCGGCCGTATCGCCTTCAGTGTCGCCCTCAGTGAGTACAACGCTATTGATGGCGTTACCCGAGCTATCTGCAAAGTAGATGTTCGTTGAGGCAGAGTCGACCAATGGGTTAACCGTCAACGTCTGCACGTTTGTTTGCGCAACAGAGGCATCGCCGTTTTGTAACTCTACCGTATACGCAGACTGCGCGACCGTTAGGGTACCGTCATAGAAGGTATCCAGCTCTAACTCACCACTTTTAGAAAAGACACCATCCTCATTTACAGCGCTCTCGATTTGGAATAGTTTCCAACCAGCCGAGTCAAAGTTGGCAACGTCCTCACCTAGCACGCCTGACCAGTAGTCAGCGTCCAACAGCGTAGGTGCCAATTCGGTGTAGCCAGATAGACCCAAAATACTGTCAGCGCTAAAGTCGCCACTTAGGGACCCAACCAACACTTGATGCACGACCAGCTCGGATGCATCTGCGAGCGTTGTCGAAAAACTCACCGCTGCGAGGTCAGTGGCAGCGCCCTCATTGATACTTGTTTTGCTTAACGCAAGTGTCGTTGTATCAGCCACAAGGGCATCGGCACGGTGCTGCACTGAAGCTGAAAATGTGAGCGTATCGCTACTTTCTGCAACCGTATTATTTTGTTTGCTAAGCGCAGTAAACGCAATATCGAAGTCTGTCTTGTAGTTGTCTGCAAGCGTAAGCACAACACCACTAAGCGCATCTACGCCCACCTCATAAACACCGCCACCCAGCGCGTTGGCACCTGACACAGAGATGCCCGCAGTATCCTCACTAGAAAGCGTGAATTGAACATACAAGCTGTCCCTCTCAGCCGCATCAGGCGAGGAAACATCCACAAGCGATTCCCCTTGCTGCGTGCCATCCGTCGTCAAGTAAAGCGTACCGCCCTCATCTGGCGCCCAGGCAATTTCTCCTGAGGCAGCCAACAGTGTTGGCGCATCTGCCACCCCTTCGATCGCCAAGGTCTGGGTATACGCCGCGCTAACCATGGAGACGGGAACACCCGATGCCGTCGCTGTCGCGTAAGCCGTGGCCTTAACGTCGATGGAGCCCGTAAAGTGCTCCGGCAGGCCCAGCACACGCAACGTACTGTCTAGTGACGCTTCCGGAAGAATCCAAAATGCATCAGTGGTTCCGTCCTCGTTGTCCCTTTCTTTTAGCGCGCCAGCTGACAACGTCCAATCGCTGGAAATAGCCACGCCGCTTTCGTCAAACACAGAGATCTGTAGCGCCACTAAATGTGTACCACCGGTAGTTTCTTCACCCAGTACGCTCTTACGAAGCCCCACCATAAAAGAAGGCCCACCAGCGGCGTCCTCTGGAATGACGGCAGCAGCCGCTGCTTGCGTCACAAATGACACGGTTACCGCCGGGGCTGCCGCAAACGCACCTTCTAGTTGGTCTCCAGCGGGCATCTGCTCTAGATACGGAATACCAACCGCAAAAAGCTTTCCCGTTTCGCTTGTATCAACCTCGCTACTGCTACTGTAAGAAACATTCGCCTCAAACAAGGTCTGAAATCCCCCACCCGCATCCTGCAAAACCTGCTGTGCTGGAAGCGTCAACTCAAACCCATCGGGCATGGCGTCGCTCAGTTCACCGCTGTCTACTTGCCCGTCTGCATCGAAGTCTGTCCATAGTTTTGTACTCCCCCATTGATCAGCGGCAATGAGACTGGGCGAGTCCAAATTCAAATCCTGCACCAACTCACCGAACGTTTGATACAGGTCTGACATTTCAATCGCATATGGCGTTAACTCGGTACCGACCGTAACCGTATCGCCGCGAACCAAAAACGAGTAAGCAACAGCCGATTCGTCTTGCGTTTCCAACCAGTATTGAGCCAGCTCAAGATCCCCGTCGTTATCCAGATCGAGCGCAATCTCGAGGTCACTCGCGATAGCGGTGGAAACGATATCGTCACCATTCCAGCTAAAAATCAGCGGGTCACCTTCGCCCGTCAGATTAATCGTGGACACCACTGTGGGTGACGCTTGTGTCGTCGACGTGCCGCCCAAGGAATCCACAACGACAGCTGTCGCCGACATGTTGATGCCCTGCGCGTTCAGTCCAACCATTTCCAGTGTTAGTTTTTCATCTGGGTCCCACACACCGTCGCGAAACAAATCCGCCGCGGATAACACCCAGAGCCCGGGAATCTCCTCGAAACTAGCGCCAATCGGCAACGCACTACCTCCGTCCCTGGCCACGAAGTAGGCGTTGTCCGGTACGTCGGAAATCAAGATGGTGACATCACTCAAGGCAATGTCAGCGGGCATCAACGAATCCCGATCGAGGTTAAAGTCAACCACTGCAGTTCCCGTCCCTTTCAGGGTGTCACTCGTGAACTCAAACGCGACCTCAGGCAGTGCCTTATAAATCCCGAGTCTTGACGACACGACGGTATCTACTGGATCTGCATTGCCATCCGCTACTGTGAAGCTCGACTCTACGTTTAGCCGATCATCGAGTCGGAAGTCCTTGGTGGAGCTCACCCGAAGGTCTTTCAAAGAACTGATCGCCTCAGCGGATACGGCGACTAGCGCTGTCGTTGTCGTAGCATCGTCGAAATCGACCGTAAACCCACCGGTCCCGCTGACGACCGCCGTCTCGCCAATGAAGAAGCTCAGGTCATTTTGTCCCAGCGCATTTAGCGCATTGGGGCTACTAAATGCGATGCTTACGCTCAGGGTCTCGCTCGCATCCAATGTATAGGCCCGAATAGGCAGTGCAATTCCCGCACCACTGTCCAATCCAGCCACTGTTGCCGGCACCGAAGAAAACACTTGGCCTGCAACGGGGTCTAGCGTGAGCGCTATCGTCTCGGAGGCGCTCAGGCTGGACGTTAGCCCGTTGCTTTCTTTGGTAAACGCGGCAACGTCGATACTGAAAGAGCCCTTCGCTGAACCGTTTGACACATCATCCGATGAGTTGTAAAGCGTGCCGCGTATAGCGTACTGAGTGAGTTGACCCGCAGCCACGTCGTATGAGATCTTGCCATCTGCCGAGACCGAGGCCTTCGGCATCGTTGCGGTACCGCTCGCACTGTTAACAAAGGCCAACTCCCCCTGAGGCAAGGTGACCTTATAAAAAATGCTTTCCGAGCCATCAGCGTCAAGCATAGTCGCGCCACTAATCAACGTATCGAGTCCAACTTCATAACCGCTACGCGTCCCTGTAGGCGTATATTCGTCTAGATTGCGGGTATTTGAGGCCACGTTAAAAGCAGTAACGCCATCGGCAACTGGTTTCACAGTCAGGCTGAAATCGACAGCGTCTGAGATCTCCGGAGCGAGGTCAGGCAGATCGTTTTCGGCTGATACGGCGCGCAGTTGAATGCTCACAGGCGTGGCAGAGGAAAAGTAATCATCACCGCGTATGTACAGGTTAGGCAGCTTGCTTGCATCAACAAGCCAACCCGTTTTATCAACGCCCGCAATCGCCAAGGTGTTATCACTGGTTATGTCGGTATCGATATCGCCGACCCGCTCATAAAGGGTTAGGTGTTCGCGTTGGTCAGCTGTAATGAAAATACTCAGGGTTTCCGAGTCGTCGTAGCTCACGTCACTGGCCAAGTCAATCACCGTACTCAGCTTCACCGCGTTGGCGTTAGCAGAGGAAGACTCGCTGATCAGGGCGGTGGGCTTAAGCAATGTAATTGCGGGTGTCCCATTGGCTACGGCTTCCACCTGATAGCCAATATTGACGGTGCCCACCGTGTACGAGTTGCCCGACGACGGCTCACTTGTCTGAATCTCCACAGTAAGCTGATCAGAGACGGAGACAGCGTGGTAGGGGGTAGACGATAGGTAGTACTGATCGAAACCTAGACCCTCGCTAGCCGAGCTATCGCTGAGCAACCGATTTAAGCTATAGACGTTTCCTGTAGCACCTTCGCTGTAGGCTAGCCTTTGAACGCCTCCGGCCTCAGTGTATGCGTAGACGAATAAGGTATCCGGTACCGTTACATTAAAAATCAAGCGCTCGTCAATATCTACGCCTACGGCCGCTAGTGCGCTCGTATCCAGCAAACCTATCAAATCCAGCTTTATTGCGATTTCATCGTGCGCGAAAATGGCCCCTTGTTCGGTCAGAACAAGTGAACTGGGCGTCCCGGTAGAAAGCGCTAACGCCTCCGCGCTGGCCACAATTTGCATACCCAACTCAAGCGATGTCGCCTCAACCGTGTCGGTGCCCGTCTTGGCAAAGGGCGTCACCGTAAACGTGGAGTCTCCTGAGTAGTTGCTTGGTGCTTTGAACTTGACCGTATCGAAATCTAACTGCGTAGTCAGATCCTTGAAAAGCTCCCAAGACTCGGAATCCGTGTCGAAAGTAATGTCATCTAAAACATTACCGTCGATATCATTGACCGTAAACACCCCGGCCTCTAGTGCTGAATCACTGGTGGTGACTATGAGTCCGATTTTCTCAAAGTCTGCGCGGTTTGCGTTAAGCGCAATACTAATTGGCACCGCAATACCCGTGCCCTCCGCATCGGATTCGGTGCCAGCAATGTCGTTGGCCTGCGTCAGTGGTGCAATGGCATCGGCATCGATAGTTACCTCGAAATTCACAACAACAGGGGTCGCATCGAGCACTCCACCATCGTTGGTATAGGCCTGCACGTATCCGCCTTGAACGCTTGAAAAGCCATTGCGCGCAACCAAGCTGATACCCTCACCCCCATTGAGATCAGCCTCACTGATAGAGAAGTACAGACCAGCGTTCCCGTCAACGGTTGCTGAGGTCGCTCCCAGAAAACGATCCCCAACCTTTACCGCCATGTCAGCACTCGTAACACCCGTAAAGCCCAGACGAATCGATACCGTCTCACTGGTGTCTATTTTGGCTAAACCACCTAAAAAGCCGCCGCCATTGCCGTCGGACAAGTCGACAGACAGCCCCAGACCAACGACCAAGCCTGCGCTCAGGGACGCACTTAAGGCGGCCGAGTCAACGCCGTCGGCAATCGGTAAAACGGATAACACACCGCTTGTTGCAATAACCGGGGTAGAGCTCACCCCGGTTTCTGACACCGTATCGAAGGCCGTTAGCGTGATACCGTCGATAGTGCCCTTCGCATGGGTCACGCTTTGTAACGTTAGCCGACTGAAGTCGACCTCGCCAGTGGCATCAGCGATGGTACTCAGCTTGATTTCTTGTCCCGTCACATCAACACCATCTCGATACACCTTGAGCTCGAGGTTGTTGGTTGGAAACTCCAGCTTTACAGTAACATCCTTCAGCGCACGTCCACCCGCAGGCGTTATCGTGAGTACATCGGTCAAGGGGATCGCGACATCCTCATTAAAAGATAACAGTGCCGACGGCAAAAACTGCACGGCTGGCTCTTTTGGCGTTGCCTCAAATTGAATCTGTAACGGAACCGCTGCCGTCTCAGCGTAATTGCTCGATACGTCCGAGAGCGTCGCGTCAAGAGAGCGCGCTGTTAGCGACAAATTCAACCAGCTCGATATCTCGTCGGAAACCTCTATCTCAAACAGACCTTGACCGCCTGCTGGGGCCTCCAGCACATAAGCGCCCAGAGTTTCGTCCAATGTGACAACCACGCCGTCCTGATAGATAACTGCACCAACCTCATCAACCGCAAATGCATCTATCGCCAGTGAAACGACCTCGCCGACATCCGTTGCAGCGAGCTGATAGTAAACGGGGACTTTAAAAACGCCTACGCCTGCATAGTCGCCTTGAACCCAAACAGCATCTGAAAAATCCGACTGCAAAGAGGCTATCGGCGCATCCGGCACGTCCGAAACAGCGGTAATGGTCAAGCCCAGAACACCCGATGTACCCACCCAACTCAGCTCCGAAGGACCTGCGGCGGTTAGGCTCGAAATTTCGTAAGAGCCCACTTTAAAGTCCACCTGCACCGCGCCTGACTCGTTGGTATTGCCCAGCAAAGTTTGGCCCGCCAACGCCTGCGCAAGACTCTCAACGGCATCACCTCCGTGCGCATAGAAAGAGACGCTTAGGCCGTCATCGCTTAGGGCAGACATGAAAGTCGCCGAGTTCGCTGGTGCACTTTGCAGAAAAACAGCCTTGCTGTCCGCCTCAGGCAACGCTAGCGTCAGCGCGATACCCTCAGAATCTGTGTCGCGCAACGTGAGCTTAGATATCTGCGTCTTCAAGGCCGCGTTGTCGTTGTCGCTGATGAAAAAGGTTGAGGCCACGTCCTCAAAAGCTGGCGTAAGCAAAGTGTCAATGCCAAAACTGCCGTTCACATCCAAGCCATCTGCAACAGCCGTTACCTCAACCTGGAAATCAGTCGTGCCATCTGCAAGCGTCACAAAGCTGGTATTTTTTTGTGCACCGTACACCGCAACGGCAGACACGGAGAAAGGACTTAACTCACCGCTCCAGTCCCCTGGAATGCTGAGCCTTAACGTCGACATATCAGAGGCGCTTACATCCTCGTACGGTATCGTCCAGATTGCGGAAAAACCACCATCGAAGTCCTTACTGGGTACTTTTTTAGCGCTGTAGGTCCGTTTTTCAGTCTCTTCGGTATCTAGTCCGAGCAACCATTGCTTGTCACGCCAACCGGCATAATTAGCCTCTATACGCAAGAACCCATTCGCTCCAAGACTACTCTTTGCAACAGCGTCCATCAACAACGGGAAAAGCACCTCGGTTGCCGCTCCTTCGTCTTGCAAAGTGGTCTCACTAACAACAAACTTGCCACCTGAATTCTGCAACTGCTGCGCAAGATCAGGATCAATTGAAATCGTTGGCGCAGGAGGTTGTACATAAACCTTGATGACGCTTGCATCAAGCTGGGTGGGGTCGGCTTGCGCACCAACAACATAAAACAAATCAACTGCCAACAAGTCATCGGTGGTGTCGTCGGGCGTAGCTTCTGGCGCGGTGTAGGCCATACCAACAGACTGCCCATCGTCACTCAGCGTCACCGTGAGGCCGGTTGGTAACTTTTTGGCAACCGCGAAGCCAACTGATTCACCAATTGCCTCGCTGATAACGCCGTCGATTGTCAGCGTTCCAACGCCGTCTGCCTCCGTGTAACCCGTAATGACGTAACGCGCTCCGTCTAAGGTGTAAAGCTCCAAGTCTGCTAATACGTCGGCATCATTCAGACGAACGGCCCAATTATCCAACGCAGTCTCTGCACTTACAGTGAGGGTATTCTCTCCTGTAACTTCTGCAACACCCACCGTTGCTGAAATGTCTCGTACGCCAACGTACACTAAATTCAGGTCCGAGTCAGTTCTATTTAAATCGTTGGCCAGGGGCGAAAACGTCTGCACCTCCCCCCCCACATTGAGTCGAAACACATCGGCCTTGGCCACAATGTCAGAACCATCATCAGCATTCAGCTCAGCGAACTGCTTGGCCTCCACCTTCAAGGCAGTAAGCGCTGTTCCGGTGTAGGCTGTCTTCGCAGCAAGCGCGCCCGCTTTCGCACCCGCATAGTCACCCGAAGCTACTAAGGTAACGACATCAGCCATCGAGGACTTCAGGTTGCTCTGTGCAACCGAAGCCGTTGCAAAAACGTCATCAAGAGCGCCGGACGCGGTCATATCCACCTGATTCATGGCGGCGGTCAGACCTCGAATAGCAGATGCTGAGCTACTCAACATGGCGGTCAAATTTCCATCGGTGTCGTCTACGGTCGCTAGATAACCGGTGACGCCCATAACGTCGTCCATACTGTTAGTAATGAGCAAGCCGATTGAAGCCTCATCGCCATCGCTATCACCCTCGCCAGTCAAAATATCTGTGAGGGTTGTTTGATCCGTTTTCGCGAGGGCGGAGAAAATAGAGCGCGTTGCCGTGCTTGTATCTGTGCCTGTGATGCCAGTTACAAGTGATGCAGCGTTCGTAGCAAGCGAGAGCAGTGCCGCACCGGACACCACCATGGTGGCCGCGGCCGTGTAGGCCTCTGAGCTCGTATCCCCACCCGCGGCCAAGACCGCTATCGGGTCATAATTTAGTGTGGTCAGCCCAAGAGAGTCCAGCAGCGCGGAGCGCTCCTCGTCTGTTTCCGCATAGGCATAAGCACTTGACAGAGGCGAGATGTACTGCGAGTCCGCGGAAGCGACCAGCATGTCCACACTAGCGCCAGTCGAAATGTCGATCGTATTATCGTTGCCCAAAGCGACGATCATCGATCCCGTCGGTGCGGCCTCCGAAAACGAGTAAGAGCCGTCAGCGTCTGTAACCGTTATCAGCTCCCCTTCGTCCCACTCCAAGTCACCGTCCAGGTCGATGAATACATCCATGTAGGCAATGTAGCCGTCAAATACGCGGCCCGAAAAGCCACCACTTGCTGCACTACCTGTGATACCACTTGCTGCACCACCGCCTCCTCCAGCACCGGCCAATGCTAAGGGAGAAGCCATGAAGGGGCTCATAGCATCAGCTAGCTGCGTCTCAGATGCGGTGTTGATTTGCAGCCGGGCGAGCGTCTGTGCGAAGGCGGGGTCTAGGGAGACATCCAAGCCATCAAAGAAATCAAGGGCACTGTCGGCGCTTTCGCCAGTTTCCCCAATATCCTGATCCGTGCGCTGGTTGCCGGACGTCTCCGCATTGTCGCTCGTGTCTGCTCCGTCTCGCGTAACGCCTTCGGAACCCGCCTTGGACACGGCTGGCGATTGTACGAAAGGTCTTTCTGCGCCGGAATCCGATGACTCAAAAATATTGGATTCATCTATGGACAGAAAGCCACGCAGCTCGGGGGGGACCGCCGAGCCCGTGGCTCGTCCGCTGTAGATAAACGTGGGCGACGGGGATGCATCCGGATCATAAGAAAACACATAGCCCAGCGCACCGAGCGCTTGCGCGTCTGCAGCAAAGCGCGCTTGGTCAGCCGTGAAATCCAGCGACGTAACCACCTGCTGAGCTGCCGCTACAAGGCGGTTTGCCACATCGGTAAACGCATGCCCCTCCCCGCCATGGAGAACATCGTTATCTTTCAGACGTGGCTGCGCATGCGCAGCACCGCCTCCTGACTCTGAGAACAGGCGGTCAGCAAACGCAAGTGCACCAACAATTGCAGCACCCAAAAGAGTACCGCCCCGGAAATCGGGGCGGTCACTTTTAGTTTTGTCTTTTGGGCGCTCCTCTGCCATAAAGTCTAGGGTTGCACACTTTGCATCAAGTAGTCGTGCCCGTCACGAGCGCATCTTCCAAGTCTGTCTGACTAAGACCTGAACCATAAAAGGTCAAGCTCAGTGCCAACTCAGTCGAGGTGCTGGCGCCAAACACGATGTCCGCACTGTAGCTTTCCAACGTGTTGGCACCTGAACTCGTGTTAGACGTCCAGTTGGCCACCGCGCTAGCCGCTCCAAACTCGCTCACGTAGTTCGTCACATCAATGATGTCACCGTCATTGAAGTTCCAGATATGCGCCTCTTGCGTGCGGTCAGTGAGCGCTTCACTCAGCGCGGCATCGCCCCCTGTCTCGAACACAAAGGTATCCGCGTCTTCGCCCGAGCCGTACTGACCAACCATGATGACATCGGCTGCGACATCGAAAGCCGCCTCGACGTCCCCGTAGTTGGCATCAGACGTGATCTTCGCCCCGCCATCCACATAACCGTTATCGTCGTACTCGTAACGCGCCGCGGCCAAAGCGTAGACCGTTGCGCCGGACCCAGAACCAACCTCCAGCGCCTCAGCAGCTAAGCGTCCGCCCTCGCTAAAGTGGCCCTGCCAGATGATCTCACCGTCATTGACTGTTCCGCTGCTGTCCGTTTGCTCGTAACTCACGCGCAAGCTGTTTTCCCCTGCCTCTCGACCCACTTTGACGGCTTCAAAAACCAGCTGGTTAAGCGCAACATCAGAGAACGACAAGACATCGTAGCCACCAATATCGAGCACAGTATCGTTACCAGCTGCCCCGGACGGCGCTCCATCTGAGTCCTCAAAAGTTTGGACCAGGAACTCATAGCGATCGCTGGTCTTCCCGCCAATAATGCGCTCATCGCCAAAACCAGGATTGTAGATGCGCTCACCCAACGACATGTCACCAGCCATCACACCGTTTACGTCAGCACCACGAACCGTACCCGCACGCACTGCCTCCAAAGCCACAGCAAAATTTAGCCCAGAGTCGCCAAATCCAGAGGCTTCATTGACCGCCTGCATATCGATTTTGCTGTTAAACCCTTGTTGATTTGTGTTGAACGCCTCGGTCAGCCAGTCCAATTGGACAACGCCGGCACTGTAGCTTTGCTCTCCTTCCGCGCCCGCAAGCATTTCGGTCAATCCATCAAGCTTCACATTGCCAACCTCGAACACGGTGGCGCCATCCTTAAATTGAACGATTAGGTCTTGTCCGCCGCTACCGTCCTCTTTCGGCGTATTAAACACCAAATGGTCTTTGACATAGCTAAAGAAGCCGGCACCGTCCAACAACTCGTTGTTAGGGTCCCCGCCATCGAAGAAGGCTGTAAGATCAACCCCTCCTGTGGCTAACGCCGCTGCGCTAATGGAGAAAATAATCGCGTCATTAGCCGATGTGCTTCGTCCCGCCAGGCCTGTTCCATCACCCGAGAGGTGAAAGTTCTTGATGGTTGCACCCTCGCGCACCACAAAAATATCATTCTCGCTTGCATCGCTTGACTCGCGGTTGACTATGTCGCTACCTTGCAGTTCCGAGCCATCCAAGTCGATGAGCATGTCACTGCCAGACCCGCCGTACAGCTCGTCAGCGCCATCCCCACCGTACAGAATGTCATCACCGGCCTGGCCGTAAATGATATCGTCACCGCCTGCACCGGCTAGGAAGTTACCAATGCCAGAACCGGTAATCGTATCGTTACCTGTCGAGCCGATAACACCCTCGAAGCCAGAGATGACATCATCAACGACGTCACCATCACCTTCAACGCTATTAACGTCGTCAGCCCCACGGATGACTGTCACGTCTTTAGACGCGTTCGTACCTAAGTTAACGTTGATAGCCGTATCCGTTGCGGCATAACTAACAATGTCCGTCTCAGGTGCTTCATCACCACTGGCGCGGTTGCCTGCACGCAGCACGTTGTCGCCGCCGTCGCCGACATACACAATCTCGCTGAGTTGCGAGCCAATAAAGTCGTTAACTCCGTTATTGGTTAGGACGTAACCCTCAAACCCAGACGTGTCGTAGACGGTTGTTACCGTGCTCTGGCCAGCAGCTGTGTATATAACTTCGCCGGACTCCGAAGAGATCACCACGGAGCCGTTCAAAGCTGACAGGTCGATGGTGTCTAAACCTCTTTCACCTGTCTCGGGTGTAATTACAAACCCTGCCCCTTCAGTCCCTAGTAGCGCGTAGAAATCGTTCAAGCCTGGGTCGACAATTACGCGTTCATGTGAGTCGCCGCTGGAATAAAATTGCTGGCCAGGGCCTTGGAAATAAGAATCAGTCCACAACACATCTTGCGCGGTTGTTATAGGAGCCTGCGTCTCGTTACTCCCGTCCCACGTTGTAAACGTAGTGCCGGACGTAGCGAAATAAAGCACACTTGCGTCGTTGGCGTCGACGCCCTCATATTGGAAGCCTCCTAAGTAAGCGTTCACTGTCTCGCCAAATTGCGCGTCAAGGTCGTAGTAACTCACGTTAAAGTATGGAGCATCGCCATCCA
>ENA-OWPI01001371-OWPI01001371.1-marine-metagenome-genome-assembly--contig:-NODE-1371-length-27440-cov-5.102730_pt1 | contig 27440 bp, 23 predicted proteins | sample MGYA00238138_ERZ651775 | MGnify/ENA primary metagenome ERZ651775 (study PRJEB26906, sample SAMN06265043) | marine metagenome | isolation source: Helgoland LTER site | place: Germany:Helgoland, sampling...
TTAACTGTAGCATTTGGGCTAGCTTCTTGAAGAGCTTTTGTTACCATTTTTTGACATTTAATACACATCATCCCGTTAACTTGCGCAATTTGGCTTTGAGCAGCAAATAAATTAGTTGAAAAAAATAACATCAAAAATGTTAAAAATATTTTTTTAAAAGATTTCATTTCACTCCTTGTATTGTTATTTTATAAAAGACTAACTGCTATTAAGTCTAATTTCTACAATTTAAGGTTCTCTATTTATTGAGAAATGCTTAATATTTGACCACTTTGGGTTAAAATTTTGATTTAACTTATTTGAAGATTTTTAATTTTAAAAGTTATTCTTTAAAATGATTGGTGTTGCTTGTTTTTTTTTTATCTTTCCAGATATATTGAAATAAATATGGTGATAATGCTGGAACTATTCCAAACCAAAACCATTCATCCCATTTAAAACTTTTATCTAGAGCTAATCCTTTTAAACCATTCCACCACGTTAAATATCCAATAAATATTATCCAAGATAAACTAATTGTTAAATATATTTTGGTTTTCTTTGAATGGTCAGAATTAATTAATTTTAGAACTTTATTTTTAATATCTTCAAAATTCATAAATTGTTAACAGTTATTTGCTGCAGTTTTGGTCTCTCGTATAACTACCCATTGATGACATATTAATTGTACAAGGCTGAGTTTGAGTATCTTCTTTAGCAGTTACACCATAGTCTCCATTTGAATCTCTCCAAATACATACAAAATATCCTAGGTTATCTGGAATTAAATCAGGACCTTTGGTGCCATCCCCCATCAGATCTTTTTCAATATCATCAGAAGTATTATTTGAAGGAGTGCAGTTGTTTGATGTTGACTGAGGATAATAATAACCATTATTTGAATAAAACTCTGTTTGAGCCAAAGACATCTGCATCATCGCATTTTCTACAGATTTTTTTTTAGTAGATGAAATATATCCATTATAAGAAACAATTCCTATAGCAGAAATTATTCCAAGTATCGCAACCACGACAAGCAACTCTATTAAAGAGAATGCTTGTGTGGTGCTATTAATTTTTTTTTTAGTCAAATAACTATAAGATTACTATTATTAAAAGTAACTTTAGCCTTCAATTTCAACAGTATTTGTCAAAGTTCCGTCTGATGAACATCCAGTTCCCGCATCATTAAGCTCAAAGCATGTTGATAGAGTTATGGTACTTCCACTATTCGTTAACACTACATTTCCAACTATTGCTTTTCCTGCAGGAGCAGAAGCTACTATTGCATAACCACCGTTATAAGGGTCTTTATCTTCTATTGGTGAGTTTGCTGCAGTAGTTAACTGAGATACGATATTTGATGCACCTTCGGTTGAACAATCAATATATTTAGCTGTAGCAGTTTTGTCTTTAACCATTACTTTTCCAGAATTATCAATTGAACATTTTTGCCATTCTGCTGCAATGTATTTTAATAAATTTGCATGAATTGTTTTTGTTGTACTTTTTTTTGCACCTTCTGTGTATCCGCTATAAGCTGTAACACCTACTGCTGCTAAAATTCCTATAATCGCAACTACAACTAAAAGTTCGATTAGTGTAAAACCTTTTTGGTTCTTTTTTTTCATTTTTTCTCCTGGTTTTTTTAAATTTTTAAATTCTATCAAAAAACTATAACCTTTTTTTTATATTTTAAAAGTACCTTATATCCATAATGGGTTAAAGTGTTAAAAAATGTTGATTTTAACTAAAATTTAATAAATATAGACAACATGACATATAAAGTTACTGAGGAAAATAATATTGCTACCGTCTATTTAAATGGTGAAATAGATATGGATGTTACTGAAAAAGCAAAAGAGGTTATAATGCCCCTTATAGAAGCTAAAAAAGAGGTTCATTTAAACTTAAAAGATGTTGAATACATGGACTCTTCAGGAATTTCAGTTTTAATTGAAAGTCACCAGCAAGCAACCGAACTTGGAACTAAAGTTGTCCTAAAAGAAATAAGTAAGTCAGTACTTAAAGTAATCATGATGGCTAAGTTAGAGCAAATCTTAAACTTAGACTGATGGACTTTAAAGAATCTCAGAATTTTAAAATAGAACCAGCAAGTCTTAAAGAAGTTAGAGTTTTTGCACGTGAAATTTTTAAAAAATCATCTGTTTTTGAAAACGATACTGATGATTTAGTCCTTGCACTTGCTGAAGCAGCTCAAAATATAGTTAAACATGGTTATGGCAATCAACCTACCAGTGATGAAATGAAAATTATAATTAAGTTTGAAGACAATGTTTTATCAATGGAATTAATGGACAAAGGAAAACCAGTTGTTCCTTCAAACATAAAACCTAGAGATTTAGATGATATAAAAGCGGGTGGCCTTGGAACTTTTTTTATCGGTCAAATAATGGATGAAGTTGTCTTTAAAACTACTAAAGTTAATTGGGTAAACCACTTAATACTTACCAAAAGTTTTAATTAAAAAAAATCTAACTTCCGATGATAGATCCAACGTTAAAGATAGGAGAATACATCGCGATCATTAATCCACCAATCATAGTTCCCATAAATACAATCATAATTGGTTCAATTAAACTCGACATATTATCAACAGCAGTATCAAATTCTTCCTCATAATAACCTGATACAGAATTAAACATTTCATCTAAATTTCCTGTTTGTTCACCAACAGAAATAAGCTGACTGAAAGTTGGAGGAAAAATTGGTTCTTTCATAAAAAGTTTTGTTAAAGTGTCTCCAGAGAAAACCCCTTTTTTAACATTTTCTAAAGCTTTAGTTACAACATCATTATTACTAACAGATTTTGCAATTTCAATACTTTCTAAAAGATTTACCCCAGCAGCACTTAAATTTCCCATAATCAAAGATATTCTTGCAATCAAAGATTTTAAAATCATATCTCCAAACACTGGCATTTTCAAAACTTGTTGGTGCCATTTATATCTAATTGCAGGAGACTTTGTAACCGCCACTTTAAATACAATATAACTTACTAAAACTACCGCTCCTAAAGTTGCACCACCAGAACTTCTCATAAAGTTACTAGCCGTCATAATAGCTGCTGTTGATGTAGGTAAAGCTACTCCCATTCCTTGATACATTTCAGCAAATATTGGAACAACTTTTATTAACATAAATACCATTACGGTAATTGCAGTAAAAAACATGACCGCAGGATACATTAGTGCTCCTTTAATTTTCTTTTTTACCTTCTCTCTTTTTTCAAGTGATACTACTAATTTAAGTAAGAAATCATCTAATTTACCGCTGGCTTCTCCAGCTTTAATAAGGTTGATGTAAATATTATCAAAAATTTTTGGATAGCGTTCAAAACACTTAGACAGTGTAATTCCACCTTCAAGATTTCTTCTAATTTCTTCAATAATTTTTTTTAAGGTTGGGTGCTCTATTTGATCTCTCAACATACCAAGGGTATTTAAAATCGGTAAACCTGCTTTAACCATGGTTGCAAATTGTTTTGAAAACATCATCACATCTGTAGGGTTTACTTTTTTCTCGCCAAACGAAAACCCACCACCTTTTTTTTTCTCTTTAGCTGCAGCTTTCTTTTTTTTAGCCTTTGCTAAATTAGTTATGATAATTTTTTGCTCTTTAAGTTTGTAAGATGCTTCCTCTAAATTAAGAGCATCAATCTCACCTTCCACATATCTGCCAGCGGATATACCTTTATATATAAAACTTTCTGAAGACATTTAATTTAACCTTCTGTTGAAAGAACCCTATCGTATTCTCTAAAGTTTAGGTCACCTGTCAAAATCAATTCACGGCCCATATCTTGCATAGTTCTAAACCCTTCCTTCATAGCAATTGCTTTTAGCTCTGGTGTAGTTGCTTTTGCCAAAATTGCTTCTTTAATTGGTTTTGAAACACTTAAAATTTCATAGACACCCATTCGTCCTTTATAGCCAGAACTTTTACATTCATTACACCCTTCTCCTTTTTGAGCTTTAGCTCTTGAAGCTTCTTCAACTGTAAAACCAAAATCTGTTAGAGCTTTTGGTGTAGCATCTTCATCTGGTATTCTACAATTAGGACAAGTTTTTCTTGCTAACCTTTGTGCTAAAATTAAACTCACTGCAGCACTAATTAAATAATCTGGTGTACCCATGTTTTGAAGTCTAGTAATTGAACTAGGGGCATCATTCGTGTGAAGTGTGCTAAAAACTAAGTGACCCGTTAGTGCAGCTTTCAAGCCAATATCTACAGTTTCTTTATCCCGCATCTCACCAATTAGAATAATCTCAGGATCCTGTCTTAAAAATGATCTTAACGCTCTTTGAAAATCATAACCAATGTCATCTTTAATTTGAACTTGTCCTACTCCATCTAATTCATACTCGACAGGATCTTCGGCTGTTAAAATGTTAAGGTGTGGTTTTGATACCTCTTTTAAAATACTGTAAAGTGTTGTTGTCTTTCCTGATCCAGTTGGTCCAGTAACTAAAACAAGACCTTGCGTTCCATGAATTGCTTTTCTTAAATTTTTTAAATCTTGTTCCTCAAAGTTTAATTGCTCTAGACTAATATCTCCCGCATCTTTGTTTAGAACCCTCATTACTATTCTCTCATTGGTAGCTGTAGGTAAAATTGAAAGACGAAGATCAACTACTTTTCCATCTATTCTGAAAGGAATTGCACCATCTTGCGGTAGTCTTCTTTCAGCAATATCCAATTTACCCATAATTTTAAAACGAGTTACAACAGCTCCATAATTAGAGTGTAAGAATTTTGCAAAATGCTCTTGTTCTGCTAAAATACCATCATTTCTATATCTCACTCTTGATGAGAATCTAAATGGTTCTATATGAATATCTGAAACTCCTGATTTAATTGCTTCTGCAACAACTGCTGTACTAAATTTAATTACATCAGATTCATTCTCAATTGCCTCAATTTCTTCTTCTGGATTTTCATCTAAAAGCTCAGCACTTTCATCAACATCATAGTCAAAAGTTTTAACTTTTTCCTCATTTGCATTTGCTTCTCGAATACTCTTTATTGATGTTTCACCGTCTTTAGAGATCGCTTCTATAAAATCAGATATTTGAGTAACTTTTGCTGCATGCAACTCAATTTCTTTTTTAGTAATTGTTTTTAGATTTCTCATCAAGCTTAATTTAGAACTATCTGGTATTGCTATATGAAGAATGTTGCCATCAATTTTAAAAGGGGCAATAAAATTCATGTTAATATAGTTAGAAGGCAGAATTGTTTTTAATTCATCTGTAATTGTAATAGTTGATAAATCAATTACTTCTAGTGATTGTTCACTAACTAATAAATCTAAAATTTTATCTTCATCAGTTAGTTCTAATTGGAATACAGCTTCTAACTGGGTTTTGTTTTCTTCGCTAGATATCTTTTTAATATTAATTAAATCTTTTCCAGAAATAACATCTTGATCAATAAGAATGTTAATTAAATTAACTTCAGCTTCTCTACTTATATTTATCATTATAAAATTCTTGGAGCTATAAATACCAATAACTCATCTAAGTTATCAGATGATGATTTTCCTTTAAACAGATTTCCAATTACTGGCATGTTTCCCAAGCCTGGTACTTGGTCTTTTTTATTTGCAATCACATTTTTTTTAATTCCACCAATTACAACTATATCTCCATCTGCAACCAAAAGTTTTGTTACAATTTCCATTTTATTAATCGGAGGTTCATTTCCATCACCCGCTGATCTATTGGGAGAGTCATTATTAACTTTTATTGTTAACAATACATTTCCATCTCCAATTATACTTGGGGTAACTTCTAATTTTAATGCTGCCTCTTTAAAAGATTTTGAAGTTGTTCCATCGGCTGTTGTTGTATATGGAATTTCTTCACCTTGTGTGACAGAAGCTGATTGGTTATCAAGTGTAAATATTTTAGGATTTGAAATTGTTTTACCCATTCCTAACGATTCTAGAGCTGTAATCTCTGCTTTTAAAACTGCTGAACCTGTTTTTCTTAAAATACCAATACCACTTGTTGCGCTTCCTACCCCAAAATCAGTTATCTGATCAAAACTTTGTTGTAAGCCAGCTGTTGTATCGCCAGCTGCGGATGATCCTGTACTACCATCGCTGCCTGTAACACCACCTAAAACTTTTCCTTGTCTATTATAATAACCGCCGAGTTTTGTTCCCAGTGCTCTTTCAAAGTCTGAGTTTGCCTCAACAATAAAAGCTTCTATTAAAACCTGCTTAGTTCTAACATCAATCTCTCTAATGACTTTATCAACTACGTCTAAATCTTTTTCTTTTCCTCTGATAATTATAGATCTAGTAGTAACTTCTTCTGTTATTTGTATAGGGCTATAACTACTTTCACCGCCTGTAGTAAATAATTCATCTAAAGTTGCTTTAGCTTGAGCTGGGCTTATATAATAAAGTCTAAATATTTCTGACAATATTGGTTCAACACTATCTTCAAGTTCTACTTTTTTCTTTAAAGCAGATGCTCTTGTTGACTTATATTCTTCTTGAGAGGTTAGGTTTTCTGGTGAATGAATTCTAATTAGATTGCTTGTAATATCAATATCTGAGGCATAGTTTTTCATATCCAATAGAGCTTGAAGAGCTTTATCCCAAGGAACATCAACTAATTCTGCAGAAATTGCACCAGCAACTTCATCTCCTACCATCATGTTAATCTCTCCAATCTTGCCCATTAATTTCATTGTTTCCTTAAAATCAAGATTTTGAAACTTAAGAGTTATTCTTTGTTTTAACTTTGGATATTTATCAGAAATTATTAAATAGTTTCTTTGTTTTTCAGACGAAATTTTTTTTCTTTTTCCTAATTTTCTAGTGTCTCCATCTATAGGCCGCGGCCCCATACCTAATGTTTTTGCTATTTCTGACTGACCTGTCTTTCTAATGTCATCCTTAATTAAAGGTGTATTATGTTTAAATGGTTTATAATATTTTGAATTAGCACAACCGTTTAAAACTAGTGCAACGGTAATCAAGGCTAATATTGAGAGGTACTTTTTAATATTCATTTGCCTCTCTTATTTGATTGTTAAAATCTATAATTATATAGCTCTTATCATTTTTTTCAAAAATTGCTTCTGTAATCCTTAAATCAACTAATTTAATTTTCCCAAGAAATTGGCCTAATGTTAAATTTATAAACTCACCACTAGAGTTAACCAAAGATATGTAGCTATGATCTTTACCAGATATTAAGCCTGCTAACTTAAAATTATATAAGCTCATTTCATCTTGAGCTTCATCCTCTGGAATGTTCATGTTAACACTTGAGGATGCTTCATTCCCAGCAAATGGATCATTTAATGGAACTTCTTCATCGTCCACGTTATTTTCTAAATCTTTTATAACCTCTTTAACTTTTTCTACTACCTCACCATGATTATCAGCATAAGAAATGCTGAACGTGAAAAATCCAAAAACTAAAATTATTAATATCTTAAAAAAATTCATCTGGAAGTCCTACTATGGTTAAGTTTCCTCTTGCAATTATAGCTCCGGTTGTACTCTGTTGTACAATACTTATCATCTCTTTGTCAAAATTTAACATTTTTTTAGATTTAGAGATATCTCTTTTAAATTTAATATAACCTAAAAAATTACCCGTTATTTCATATTCAACAGGAATTTTGTAATAAGAGACATCTTTTAAATTTAAATTTGCCTGTTTAACTTTGCCACTCTTAAGAACTGGCTTAGGTTCTTTTTTTTCAATTTTTGAAATCACCAAACCATTTACAGCAGCAAAACGACTCAGACTTAAATATAAATCTTCGACTTCTGCTTTAGAATGAAACAAGCCAGAAGAATTTTTGTATTCTGGGGTAATTTTTTTAATCTTAGCTTTCATAGAAACAATTTCATTATTGAAAGTCAAAATTTCATTTTCTTTTAAAATTTTATCTTCGTATTGTGCTTTCTTTTGATCCACAATTGGATTTAAAACTGCATAATAAATAATCAAAAAAAGAATTATTGCAAAAAAACCAATACCAAATTTAATATAAGTTTTTTTATCTACTCCAGCTAACTTTTCTTTAATGTCAGCCATATTTAAATTTTTTAAATCTATATTTTTTAAATCCATTAACTTTTCTCCAATACGCAAGCTATTCTAAAAGCCTTCATAGCAATTTGACCAGCTTGTTGATTTGGTAAACTCATACTTGCAAGTGTTGCTTGTGAAATAAGTTTCTTACCATTTAGATTATCTATTAATTTTAGGATATCTTGATCACTATACGCCTCACCTTCAATAATTACTAAATCAGAACCATTATATTCAACTGATTTAAATCTAACTCTTTTTGGCACAGACGACGCAACTTGAGCCAACACCCTAAAACTTATTGTTTTGTTAGAAAAAATTGATCTACTTAATTTTAATGATTTATTAATTTTACCAAGGTCTTTAGCAACTTTGTTTTTTTCCATTACCTTAAGCTCATGTTGAGCAATTACTTGATCATAACCATCTAGTTTTTTATTAATGGTATTGATCTGCCAAAATGCTAAACCAAATAAAACTATATAAATTATACCAACAACTCCAACAATTCCTTTGAATGCAAAGTTAGAAAATACTTTTGCTTTTTTTTGAGCAATCATATTATCGCGATTTGGAAGTAGGTTAATATTTTTTACAGCTGTTACAAATTTAAAATATCCAAACACATCTAGCTTTCTAAATGCAAGACCAATTACAGATGCAAAATAAGATCTGTTATCATACTTAACATTTTCTTCGAGTTGAGCTGGAACTTTAATTTCTTTAATGGGATCAAATAAATTAAACCCGGTATTAACTAAATTTTTTCTGAAACTTTCAAGATAACTATCTACATTAGATAAATTTGACACTACTCTTAAATTTCTAATTCTTTTTTCGTACTTAGTTTCAAAATCTTGAATGGCCTGTTTAACTTGTGTTGTGTATCTTCGAACTAAAGCATCCATCTCTTCTTGGTTATCAGATAACTTAAGAGTATTACGGTCTGCAGATCTTATGAAAATATCTGTAATAATTGGATTGTTTTCATATAAAATCATTACATAGTTTTCATCTAAACCAAATTCTAAAATCGCCGTCAAATTTGCATCTTCAATAGATCCTGAAATTTGGTTAGTTTGGTCTACCGCAGATTTTAAAGCAAAACATTTAACGTCAATAATTACAGCGTTCAAGCCACCTTTTTTAATAATTGAAGTATAGCTATTAATGTCAGATAATTTCGAAGCGACAAATAAAATATCCATAGTATTTGCTTTTTCATCTCTATTAATTACTTGATGAAATATTGAATAGTCAGCTAAATTATCTGTTAACTGAACTAAGTTTTCCCATAAAGAATCTGTTTCTATTGCTTTTTTTAACTCTTCATCACTCAATAAAGGTGCAGTAACTACTCTAATGATTGCACTAGTAACCGGTATAGCAATTGCAGCATTTGTAGTTGAAATTTTTGACTTTAATAAAGCAACTTGTAACTGCTCACCTATTAAATCTGGATTATCTAAAACTGTTCCACCTTCAGGCATACCTTCAACTTTATGAACAAAAAATTTATCTAAAACCCACTGATTGGATTTATTAGATGATAATTGTGCTAATCTTATTTCCTCAGGGGTTAGCTCAACCCCAACTATTTCTTCACCTAATGCAGCTTGCTTTCCAATTCTATTTTTTAAGAACCTATCAAAAAATCCACTTTTCTTTTTTTCAACATTTGTGGGTGGTGCTGCAACCTCTCCCTCTTTACTCTTTTTTTTAAATAAGTTGCTAAAAGGGTTTTTCATATTTTTTTATAATTTTAATGCAGCGTTAACAATTAATAGTACCTAAAGTTAACTAAATCAACTATAACTCGAAGTATTCAAATTAGGTTTTTTAAATATAAATATTTGAAATATCTTTAAGATAATGTACACAACTTTGTAATTAAATTATGTTCGAAAAATTAGAAGAATTAGCTAAAAATAATAAAAAAATATCTGACTTTCATATTAGAGCTGGATCACCACTAGCTTATCGTCAAACAGGTGAGATTTTCATGGTTCAAGAAGTTTTAGTTAAACCTCAAGATCTTAAAGACCTGCTTTCAATGAACTGTAACGAAACAGAACTTGAAAAATTTGAAACTACTCATGAATTAGACTCTGCTGTTATGTTAAGTGGGTTAAGATTTAGAGCTAACTTTTACAAAACAATTAATGGTCCTGCTGCGGTTTTAAGAAGAGTTGAAAGTAAAATTCCTGATATGGGGCAATTCGATTTACCTCAATCACTTTACGATATTGTTGATTTTCATAAAGGGCTAGTATTAGTTACTGGACCAACAGGTTCTGGAAAATCAACCACACTTGCAGCGATAGTTAATGAAATTAATAAGACCAAAACAGCAAATATATTAACGGTAGAAGATCCAGTTGAATTTATACATCACGATAATAAAAGTATTGTTTCTCACAGAGAGGTTGGAAAGCAAACTCAGTCATTTGCTAACGCATTAAAAGCAGCATTAAGAGAAGACCCTGATGTAATTTTAGTTGGAGAGATGAGAGATTTAGAAACTGTTAGTCTTGCATTAACAGCAGCCGAAACTGGTCACTTAGTTTTTGGAACACTACATACCAGTGGAGCGCCTGCAACAATCAATAGAATTATTGACGTGTTTCCACCAGAACAACAAGAACAAATTAGAGCACAGATTTCTACTTCATTAAAAATGGTCGTAACACAAAGATTGCTTAAAACAAAAGATGGTGCAGGAAGAGTAGCAGCTTTTGAAGTAATGAAATGCACACCACCTATTCAAAACTTAATACGTGAAGCAAAAATTCATCAAATCCCAAGTATAATGCAAACTTCCGTAAGAGATGGTATGATTACAATGGAAAAATCATTAGAAGAATTAGTTAAAAATGGGAAGATAGATCCAGGTGCTGCAAGATCAGGACATTAAAGGTTTTACACTTTTAGAATTATTAGTAGTTGTCGCTCTTATTTCAATTATTACTGCAATTGGTATTCCAAATTTTAGTAGCTGGAAAAAAGATAGAGAAGTAAGAGTTGCTTCCGAAAAAATCGCCAGTGTTTTATCTGGAGTGAATGCTCAAACAAAAAGAGGTTCTTACCCTTATGTTCAAATGTTCATTAATTCGAATGTAACTATTGTTGGGGCTACTGGAAATTACCCTGGAACTATTATTATGGGTAGAGGAATGACAAAAACAAACTTATCCACTAATCTAAATTCTGGTAAATTTCCTAATTGTGATATGACTTTAAACCCAGGATCTGGTTCATGGGAAAACCCAACTTTTAATTATGAGTTAAAAAATATTTATCTACATTTTACAGGATCAAATGGCATCTGTTTTTCAGCAGATGAAACTTATTATGCCATCAAAGGCAACCTTGCAGGTAATAAAATTATAAATTTAGATCAAGGAACAACTGACAGTTATATAATTGTTTGCTCTTCACATGACGCTCAAACAGCTGGTAAATGTGATACAAGCAAACCAGGTTTAAAAAAACCAGCTTATTTGATAGAATGGTCAAGATTTGGTAACATAAGAAAGTATAAATGGAGCGGAAGTGATTGGACTAGATAATATAAAGAGCAAAGCTAATGAAAAGGGTATCACCATTTTAGAAGCATTAGTTTCGACTGCAATTATTGGAATTGGCTTTGTAGCAATTTTTCAAATGGTTCAATACGCTGTTAGATCTATTGATGTTTCGGGTGAAAGAACAAAAATGAGCTATCTAGTAGGTATGGTCGCTGAAGATATTATTTCAGATAAAAATAGTAAGAATGCTAGTAAAAAAGGTTTTATAGAAAATTTAATTGATAATAAAAATTCCAAAAATGAGTCTTGGGTAATGGATACCTGCAAAGATAAACCCGCAGTTAAAAATAATTATTCAAATGCATATCAAAATAAAACTCAAAAATGGGAGTATAGATTTGCTAAAGACAGAGTAAAATGTGTTTCAACTGGTAACGCTGGTGCAACTAATGATACTAAAGCATTAAAGGTTTTTGATATCTGTAATAATCGAGTGTCAGGAAAAAATTGTAGTTACAGAAATGTGGATGTTCCCTCAGCTATATATGAAGAATTATACATAGGAAAAATGGAAGCCAAAATGAATAACGGTAAAAAAATTAAATATTTATATTTTCCGATTAAGTAAATGAAAAAAAACAAAAAATCGATATCTGGAATAACTTTGATAGAAATATTAATTGGTATTGTCATTTCAATGATCATGATGGGTGCGATGTTCACATCTTATAGTGTTGTAAATAGTTCATATTCTCAAGTAAGTGATAAAGCTAAAATTTCTCAATCAGCAAGAAATCTAGTTGGCATGTTGGTTAGAGATGTGCGAATGGCAGGGTTTAAATATTTTAATGATACAATTAAAGAAGATGCGAACGAACATATTCCAATAAAAATTACTAAGAGTACAAATTTTAATCAAGCATGTGATCGAATTGATATTGTTTATGGAGATGTGATTTTTGATGCATCTAAAAATCCACAGTATACTTATGAAAGATTTAAAATTAGTTACTTTTGTGAAAAGTCAAAAATAATAGATAAAGCAAAATCAAGTAGTGCTGGAAACGTTACGATAGAGGCATTTGCAGTATATAAAGAAAAAAAGAAATGGGATGGTTCAAGATGGTTAGATCCAGACACAGATCTTCGACCTGGCACTTCAGCTAAAGATGAGCGGACTTATAGTAAAGAAAAAGTAGTAGATTTTGTTCAAGATTTAGTTTTTCATGCAATTGATGAAAATGGTAAGTTGATCTCTCCTCCTCCAACCGCAACTAATGCTACTAAAGACTTTGTTTATAAAATAAAGACTGTTGATGTGGCTCTTACTAAAAGATCTAGAAAAGAATTTTTTAGAGATGCGAAATCAAGATCTATTAAATCATTAGAGGACGCATCTAGAAATATTTCAAAAAATGATAAGTATTTAAGAGAGGCTATAATTATTTCTGCAAATACTAGAAATTTAGGCCTGCAATGAGAAATTCTGAAAAAGGTTTTGCTTTAATTTTATCTTTGGTGCTTTTACTTGCAATGTCGCTAATGGGTGGGGCTTTAATTGTAATGTCTGCTGGAGATCATAAAAGTAATAATAGTAGTGATAATTACCAACAAACATTTTACGTTGCTGAAACTGCCTTAATTCAAGGAGAAAAATATATACTAAATCAATTTTTGGGACCTTGGGATACTAAAACCAATGCTAGAGACTTAACTAAAAAAAATATGCCTCCAAATCAAACAACTGTTTACGATGGAGCTATGACGAGAGTAAATTATGGAAAGAAAGCTCCTTACAAGGTCTATGATCCAAATACTAATAAAGAGTGTTACAATAGTTTTGTCGGCTTTGACCGAAAAACATTTAAAGTAGTTGCAGCTGAAAGCTGGAATTTTGGTAAATTACTTTACGACTCTAATATAAACAAAGGTACCCAAAAAGAAGTTGTAAAAGAGAAAGAATATCTTGATAAGTACTACTTTGAGTATTTTATTACCCAAGTGGGCGCAGCCCCTTTTAGAGGAACAGGTACTAGTGTCTCGTTAGGTGCAAGTAATACTGGAAATGATGGTATGGCCTATAGAGTTTATGCTTGTGGTATTAGTTATGGTGCTCCAATTCAAATAGTGACCCTTGAAAGTTTGGTTATTTTACCAAAATAAACTTTGTAATCATTCGATATCTTAAATAGAAACTCATTCTGGTTTGTAGAATATTATTAATTTTTATGCTTAAATGTATTATATAAAGTATCAATGAAAAAAATCATTCTCACCTTAATAACATCAGTCCTTTTTAGCTCATCAGTAGCTTTAGCTGAGTGTAATTTTATTATTAACATAGGTGATAAAAGCACAAAAATTTTAAAAAAATATGGACAACCAATGCCCATGTTTCAAGGACAATTTATGATGCCTATTCCATCCACTGAAGTATGTCCAAATGATAAATTGAATGACGAAATTGCTGTTGAATTTATATTTTTAGGTGAAACACCAGAAGGTTCAAGATTGGCTGCAGTTAGAATGATAGTTTTTAATGATGGTAAAAATACCGTCAGCAATCAATTGACGTTAATGAATTATGCTAAAAAAGTTTATGGTACTTTTGATACTGGAAATAATCCAAAAGCTTTTAATAACTTTAATGTATGGGACAAAAACCAAAAACTTGTGCTCTATAAAAGAATGACCAATGAAAAAGAATTAATTGAAGAAGAATTATATATTACCAATAAAGAATATGATCAAAAACTCGGTGATTTTTATAATCAACTTGAAATGAATGCGATGCAAGAAGATCTAAACTAATATGAATTTAAAAATGCTATTAATTAAAATATTATTTTCAGTTTTAATTTTAACAAGTAATGTTTTTGCCAAAGCACTTCCACCCGGATCAGGAATTGGTGATGTTCCAGCCAATGTATTAATCCTTTTAGATAAATCAGGAAGTATGTCTGCAAGAATGACTAGTGGTGCTGGTGTTTATTATCCAGAGTCTTCAGCTTTTGATAGTAATGGCGATGTTTATGTTGGGCAATATTACACTTATGGTATTAAAAAATTTACTTATTCTACTAGCCAGCCTGATACAAGTTTTGGAACAAATGGTCTTTTTAAAGGTACTGGTTGGAGTGGAAATTGTCCGGTCTATTACCCAAGAGCGATGAAGGTTCATGGTGGTAATTTATATGTAAGTCAATATTACGGAAGAAAAGTTATCAAAATTAATTTATCTACTAGTGCCTGCACTCAAATCGCCTCAACTGGTTATTCAAGTACCTTAGATATTAAAAATGATATTTTATACGTTCTCCATCATAGTGGAATTCTTGTTAGAAACCTATCAACCAATACAAATATTTCTTGTAGCTGGTCAGGAAATTTAAGAACCTATGGGGATTGGGCATATGGTATGACAGTTGATCATACTGGTAACAATTTATACACGCAGGAAAATACTTATTTAAACAGATTTGAAATCCAAGCAAATAAATGTCCTAAAACAAATTACTCAACAAGAATACGTAGCCCTTTTTCTACTTATTCATTTGGAATGAAAGCCCACCCTACTGATGACAAAATTTTGTATGGTACAAGTTATTATTCTCACAGGTTACACAAAGTAACATTCAATGCAGCTAAAACGGCTATTGCATCAAACACTCATGTTGGAAGATGTTGTACAGGTGCATCTTCAACTTCAAATGTTAGAATGTATTACCCAAGAAACATAGATATTGACACTGCTAATAATCGAATTGCTGTCGCTGATTACTATAAAAATTCTCTTCAATTTTTTGACTTAAACTTAGGTTTTATAAAGGAAATAGGAGGTTCGGCTGGTACTAGAATGACAGGTGCACACGAAGCACTTAAAGCAATTGTAACCGACTCTTCTTTAACTTCAGGGGTTAATTTTGGATTTGGTTACTGGTCTTCAGGTGGATCACCTGGATTTAATAGTTGGAGCGGAAATATTACAACTGGTACTGCTAGTCCTTGTACTAGTAGAGCATGTATAAAAGTAAGAGCACACAAAGGTGGTGCTGCAAGAATAAATCAAATTGTATCTTCAGTAAGCCCTGGTGGTGGAACAAATGCAAGAGATTGGGCTATACAAGCTGAAAAATATTATTTGCACTCAAGTTTATCTCCAATTGATAAAAATCTAACTTGTCAAAATAGTTATGTGCTAGTGATAGGTGATGGTTATTGGGGAAGTCATAGTTCTGCAAAAACTATTGTAAAAAAACTTTTATCACAACACGGCATTAAAACTTTTACTGTTGCATATGGAAGTGGACTATCAGGCTCAGGTATTAATAACTTTAGAGACATGGCAAAAGCAGGTGGAACTAATGATGTAATAATTGCAAGTACAGCCGCTTCATTAAAAACTCAGTTGAAAGCTGCAATATCACAAGTAATAGCATCTAAATTATCTTTTACAGCTCCTGCGATTACCGCAACTATTGAAAAAGGTGGATCATTGTATCAGGCTCAATTTGATTATGTTCAAAACGCAGAATGGCAAGGAACATTAAAACGAACAGCTATTAATTCATCAGGTGTGGTGGATCCCAACGATAAAGGAAATTGGAGTGCATCCGATAAACTACCAACGCCTGATAAAAGAAAAATTTGGACAATACTAACAGGAGTAGATTACAAAACTGACTATAATAATTTTAAAGATACTAATTGGAAAAAAATAAATGATTTATTTGGACTAACGAACAATGAAGTGTCCGAGTATCATTCAAAAACTTCTTCAACTGCTCGACCACAAAACACGATAAGATGTGCTAACGCAGCTGGTGTTGCTGATGGGAACGAGGATGATATTAAGGGTTTAATTAATTTTATGAGAGGTGAAGATTATTTTGATTACGACGCAGATTGTAAATTAACTGAGAAAAGAGATAATCCTTTAGGAGATATATATCACTCTGAACTTGTAGTTGTTGGTGCACCAAGTGCGGATACTTCTTTTGTATCCACTAACCAAGAAGCTTATTGGAGATCAATTAATAACTATCAAGCTTTTCAAAAACAGTATGCTAATAGAAAAGAAATCATTTATGTTGGTGCAAACGATGGATTGCTACATGCATTTAGTGCAGCTGACGGTGTTGAACAATGGGCTTTTGCTCCCCCATTCATAGTTCCCTCTTTTCCTTTAATGGTTAATCAAAATTTAAATAGACCTGGTAAAGGTGGATCAAATGCTATTTTTGGTGTCGATGGTTCACCCGTTGTACATGACATGTATTTTAAAAGTGCACTAGATAGCTCCTCTAGATGGCACACTATATTATTTATACCTTATGGAAGAGGTGGAGCTGGTTTTTCTGTACTAGATATTACAGATCCATTAAAACCACTACATTTATACTCTGTATATAATGACACAATTCAACATCAAGTTCATGTTGTTGATCATGATGCGAATTATTCTTCATTTGGTTATATAGCAAGATCATATGCCTTAAGCTCATTATCAGAAGCCATTGGAGCTAAACAAAATGAAGAAATGTCATCAGGAAGCCAAACTTGTAACAGCACTTTGGTTAATGGCCTTCCTCAGGATAGATGTTTCAAATCTAAAACTTGGACATTCCCAGTTCAAGGAATAAGCAAAGGTGACTTAACTATTACTAAAGATGGAAAAAATTATACACAATTTAATGTTTCTTCAAACTCTAATGGAGATACAGTTTTAACTTTCGCACATGACATAACTTATTATGGCTGGGATGCTTGTGCTAATGTTTCTGGAACATGTAATACTACAAGTACAGATATTGGTTTCACCATTAAAGCATCATCAAAAGCAACTGGAGTTCAAACTCAACCCGAGTATGACTATAGTCAATTAGGAGAAACTTGGTCTTCTCCAAGAATATTTAGATTACCGACAGATGGTCCAAAAGATACTGATATTAAAGATGATAGATATGTTGCTGTAATGGGTGGTGGTTATGGTACTCAGTTTGAAGGAGTTGGAAATGCTTTATTCTTAATTGATCTTGAAGACATTACTCTTCCAGGAAGTGTTGAAAAGGTAATTGAAGTTGAAGACAGCCTTGCAAGCGATATTGTTAATTCTACACCAGGAACAACAGTGGTAGTAACACCTGACACGGCTAGAGGTTTAAACTTCACTGGTGCTCTAGTTTATTTAAATGACTTTGAGGGTAAAATTACTAAATTTAATTTAACTAACATGGCAACTGATAATTCTGGTAAAAAAATAGATCTTTATGATAATACAACTTTGTTCTGGGCAGGATCTACAAAATCAAATGGTAGATATATGTATCATTCAATGGATGCAGCTATTGGTGGTACCACTAACTCACTTTGGTTGTACGCTGGAACAGGTGACTATGAGAGAATAGCAGATAGAAGTTCAGGTGTTCAAAATTTATTATTAGGAATTAAAGATGAAAATTATCCATTCTATAAAGATGTCGATGGCGCAACTGAACCAACACCTGCAAAAGATATGAGTGATTTAACTGAATGTAAAAATGTTACAAAAGATACTTCTGGTGCGAACTGTCCACAATCTGCAGACATAGGCTGGTATTCAACCTTAAAAGATTATAAAAAAGTAACCGCACCTCCTACTGTAAGTAGAGGAGTAGTTTATTTCCCACTTTACAAACCATCTTCCTCAGTAAATTCATGTAGCTTAGGGGATGCTTTAATTTGTGGATTAGATGATGAGTGTGGAACTAATATTTCTGGGCAACTTGGTAAAAATTTAGGTTCAAAAGCAAGTTACGTATGTAAATATGTTGGTCAGGGTGTATTATCAAAAATTGTTACATTTAGTGGTAAATTATTTGCAAATATCGCTGGTCAAGCAGACTGTGATGCAATCACAGACGTTAAAAAGAAAGCAGAATGTAAGAAAAAAACTGACTTAGTCCAAATAGACTCTGCTATTGGAGATGTTTCAACTTACAGAAGCTCTTGGCGCCACAACTACTAGTTTAGTTTAATAAGCTCATTTTAGGTTATTTTCTTTATCACTTCTAAAGGCATATGTAGTATCAATTAGTATGCAAAAATTTATTTTTTCTCTAATTATTTTTATTTTTTCAATAATAAATGTGCAAGCTGTAACTTTTCAAACTTATGATGAATTGTTTGAATGTGTTGAAACTCATAATACTTTTTTTGGTTATAAAAAAAATCTCAAAAGTTGTTTTGAAAAAAAAGGAATTACAATTGAAGACGATAGTTTAAAATTGATAAAAAAAGATTCTGGAATAATTGAAAATATAATTGATCTTGATTTACCAAAAGAAAGTACAATTAAAAAACCAAAGAGAAAACTTAGCGATCTTTTAAATGACATATTTAAACCTGATTTAGAAAAGATAGAAGAAAAAGAAAGTATATTTAACAAACCATCTGCTCTATCAGATGAATATAAAGAAAAAAATTTTTCGCTTAACAACAAAGATTTTAAAAATCTAAATAATTATATTAAAGCAAACCCCGAAGATATCTTTTCATTAACTGAAGACATAAACATTCTAACTTATAAAAATAATTATTTATCAGAATTTAAAAGACAGGAAGTATTACTTAATATTTACAATACATTTGATGTTGCAATATTAGCATCTAAAGTTCCTCCTCCAGCTGAAGCAGCTGCTTTTGGAGGTGCAGGAAGTATGGTTGCTGTTGCTGCTATAGCTGCTGCTGCTGGCGGCGGTGGTGGTGGTGGAGGTGGTAGTTCTTCTGCACCTACTTTATCTTTTGCTACTTCATCAACATCTGTTGGAGAATGTGACTCTAATGTAACAATTACTGCTAACCTTACAGCAGCACATAGTTCTAATGTTACAATTACTTATACTGTTGGTGGTACTGCAACAAAAGATACTGACTATGCTATTTCTTCAACAACATCGACAATTGTTGCTGGTGCAACTTCTGGATCTATTACTATAAATCCTACTAACGATACAACAGCTGAAACTTCTGAAACAGTAACTTTAGCAGCAAGCGTATCTGGTGTTTCAACAACTGGAAACACATCAACAACAATTACCATTCATGATTATGTTTTAAAATGTAATGCTACAGCTTTTACTGATCAAGGAACTAGTTCTACTATGGCTGCAAGAGATGAGTTTGAAAATGTTGAAGGATCTAGTGCAGCAACAAAAATTCATCCTTTTGAACTATTAAATATTCATAAAGCTCATGCTTTCAACGATGGAACAAATAATCTAGATGGTACAGGCATTAAAATTCATGTAGCAGATTTTAACTGTGATAAAGATCATGCTGAGTTTACTGATAGTGGGTTTAGTGGCAGCACTAAAGTTGAGCAATATTTAACCATGAATGCTGATAGCTCAACTTCTTATCACTGTAATTTAGTAGCTGGAATTGCTGCTGGAAATTTTGATAATACAAGTGGTACTCTTCAATCATCAGGTGGAGCAGGAATAATGGGTGTAGCTTATAATGCTGGCTTGGTTTTATCATCAGTGCCAGATGTCTCTAGCTCTGAAACATGGGGCAATCAACATAAGGCAAATGCTGTTGATTTTGCCAGGGGAAAAGGAGCTACAGTCTCGAATAATAGCTGGGGTTCTTTTAAAGATGATTGTTTTAGCTATTATAGAAATCCTGTAGGGACAGATTTTTCGGCATGTAATGATGCAAATAGTGGAATTAATGTTACTGAATTAAGTTCATACATTGCAAGCAACTCATCAAACACAAATGATGAAAATATTTCAGCTAGACTGTCTCGTTCAAGTATTAACACATCTAATGGAGCTATAACTTCAACAATCGCCTCAGGTAATACTACTGCTTGGGAAAATTATATACAGGCACTAGATGATTTTCAAACTGCAGGTGGTGTTCATATATTTGCAACAGGAAATAGTACAGCTGAGTCGGATGTAAGTGCTTTTGCAGGTTTACCAACTTGGTATTCTCAACTTGCTGAAGCTTGGCTAGCTGTAGGATGGGTAGATGTAACAGGAGTATCTGCTCGCTCATCTATAACATCATCACATGTTACACAATTAGGTAATGTATGTGGTAGTGCTGCAGCATACTGCTTGGTTGCAGACTCTAAAGACATAGGATCAGCTAAACACCACGATAGTGGAACTAGTAATTATCAAAATTTATCTGGTGGTGGTTCTTCATCAGCTAGTCCTATGGTATCTGGAATAGTTGCATTGCTTCAACAGGCATTTCCTAATCATACAGGTGAACAAGTTGTTGATCGTTTATTAGCTTCGGCTAAAAATGATTGGTTTACACCAACAGGTGCAACTACATTTACGACACATGGAGCATCTATTAAACATGGATATCACTCAACTTGGGGCCATGGGCTTCCAGATGCATATGCAGCATTATCTCCAATCACTTCAAGTGCTAATCCTGGCAGTTTTGGTTTTGCAACACCTTCAGGTAGTGGTGGTTCAGGTGGAAGTGGTGGATCAGGTGGAAGTGGTGGTTCAGGATCAGTCCCTTTTTCACAAGTTCAAAAATTAGCTGTATCAGAAACAGCTATGAAAATTTCAAGTTCATTAGGTGATGGAATTATAAATGGATTGAAAGGTAAAACAGCATATGCGTATGATGCTTTAAATGGTGGGTTTAAATATAATGTAAATGAATTTATTAATTATGATACCTTAACTGAACAAAAGATTGATTATACTTTAGATCAAGAAATAAACTATTTAAGAAATTTTAAATTTAGTGAGAATAAAACTGCAAAAGATTTTAATGTCTATGCTGGAGAATATGTTAGTTTTAGAAACAAATATAACAGAGGTTTAAGTATTACTTTAGATCAACCAAATATATCCCTACAAAACTTTAATCTTTACAATAATCAAAATTATAAAAATCCATTTACTTCAGAAAATAAAGGAGTTGGATTTAATAATAAGTTCTACTTCTTTGGAAATAACATTTTACTTGGATACAATAACTCTAAATTTAATCCTTTAACTAATGTTAATGAAAACCTAGTTGTACCGATGGAAACATTGGCATTATCAGTTAATTTAAATAGTGATAATTTTGATTTATTATCTTTTACAACAGGACTTATAAAAGAAGAAAACACTTTCCTATTATCAGAAGGATCTGGTGCCTTTAACCTAAATGATCAAGATAATTTATCAAACTTTTATGGGTTCAATTTTTCAAAAAGTTTAAGTAGTTTTGGAAATATTTACTTTAGCTCTATGTTTGGAAATTCAAAGTTGGATAATGCTAAAAATTCATTAATAGTTGATACATCAAATGTTCTATCATCAAGTTTTGAAGTTAATTATGAGCTTAAAAATCTATTTAGTAATGACCAGTTAAATATCTCTTTATCTCAACCAAATAGAGTAGAACAAGGTGATATGACATTTAGATTTATGGGGTTAGCAGATAAAAATGGAGTTTTGCCCTATCAAGATCATAAAGTAAGCTTATCTCCATCAGGAAGACAAAAAGATTTAACAGTAAGTTATTATAAAAATCACTCTAGAAATTTAAAAACTGGTCTTAAAGCAGTTTTAACTGATGATTTAGGACATGTTAAAAATAATAGTTTAGATACAAATTTACTTTTATCTGCATCTTATAATTTTTAATTATCCAAATACTTTAAAGAAGAAATAGATAATCCATAAAAACATTGTTGTCATTGTCACGAAAATTAAAGCAAGACCAACTAAAGTATCTTGATCAACTTTCTTTCTCCATTTTTTTGGAAAAAAACTTAACGAATAAGCATAAACTATTATAAAAACATTCAGAGCTGAGATAATAATGCTTATAAATAATAGCTGATCCATGTTTAATTTATAATTTAATTCCAAGAGCAGTTATATCGTCCCTTAAAGTATATCCTTTTTCAGTTAATATTTTAGTTGCATGATTAATAATTATCTCGGGAGAGGTTGTATTAAGTTTTTTTATTTCTTTTTCAAGACCCTCTACCTCTAATTCTTTTCCTTCATCTATATAACCTTCAGTAACTCCATCTGTATAAATTAAAATAGTTTTATTAGATATATCCATAGTAGTAGTTTTAAAAAAACTTTCATCTTTAACGGGCATCAAACCAGATGGAGGAAGAGTAGATTTTACATATTCAAAATTAAAATTTTCATCTAAAACCATCATAGGTTCATGTCCCATATTAATAAACTCCATCTCTTTTTTTTCTAAATTCAGCCTTCCTAAAATAGCTGTAATAAACATAGATTGGTAAGACGAGTCTTTTACTTGGTTATTTATATATAAAGCAGTCTTAGAAACTGAAGAATTCATTTTTGCAAGTGATCTAAACACAGCTGCAGCATTTGCCATCAATATTCCAGCTTTGATTCCCTTTCCTGTTACATCACCTAAAATAAAATAAATTTCATTATCATTTATTTGATAATAATCATAATAATCACCAGATACATCTTTTGCAGGTGTATTTTTTGCAAAAATATATTGTTCAATTTTTTTATTATTAGGAAATAATTTTTTTTGGACTTCACCAGCAATTTCTCTTTCTTTTTTCAAGATAGATTGCTTTTTATCATTCTCTATAGCAATAATATTTTCATCTAAGTACCTAAAATATAATGAGGTCATAAATATTACTGTTGCTGCAATACTTGAAAATAGTGAGTCTAAATAAAAATTAAATTGATAAATAACAATACTAATCAAATTTATAAAAACTATTGAACCAATAAAAAAAATAATACTAAATTTTGGTTTTATTTTCATTGGAATGAAAACTAAAAAAATTATTAATAAAATAAAAAATATATTTTCAGCAATTTGCGTATATAAATTTTTAATAATACTCTCATTATTTAAAATATTATCAATAACATGGGCATGTATCTGGACACCTGGAACTACTTTTCCATCTGCAGTTTTAACGATATCAAACAGTGCTTGAGCAGAAGATCCTATTAGAACTATTTTATTTTCAATTCTTTTTTTATCAAAATCATCGTTAATAACGTCTATAGCTGAGATATAGTTATCTTTATTAAAATCCCTGAACTTAATATTGATTACAGCATTTTGATCACTTGGGATTATATTTTTTCTAGTTTTTATTAACTCAATTCCATAATCACTAGTTTTAACTAATATATTTTTTTGTTTAGTTGCAACTCTGACCGACTCTAGTGCTAATGATGGCCAAATCGAATTATCAATATTATACAAAATAGGGATTTTTCTAATAATTCCATCAATACTTGGTATTAATGAAATTGAGCCTATTCCACTTGCTGCATTATTTATTTCTTCTAATGAAGTAATTTTATTTTTATATTTATAAATATAGTCCCGAGGATCATTACCTTTTGCAAGAACTCTTAGTTTTGGTCTGGAATTATTTTTAACAAAGCTATCGTTTGGCTCACCAAGAATGGGTAAGATTACTTTTGACTTTGATAAACTATCAATAAAAATTTGATTAGTATTTGTGACTTCTATATCAATTAATTTATCAGTCTCTTTTTGAAGTTGAATAAGTAAATCTTTTGGATTTTGTTTGTCCTCTTCACTAAAGACGATATCAAATGCTATCGCAGAAGGATTATGCTGATTTAAATTATATAAAATTTTTGAATAAATATCTCTACGCCACGGAAACTGTCCAATCTTCGCTATACTTTTTTCATCAATATCAATAATTGTAACATCTGTAACTTCACCTCTATTAAAAACTTTTTGATAAAAATCGTAATTAATAAATGAGATCTTTTGAACTATAGATGGGTTAATAACCTTTAGAGTTATAAAGAAAATTAATAGAAGAGCTAAAGATATTAGTTTTTTATTTTTCATCCAAATAATAAGTTTTTATATTGATCTATAAATATCACATATAAGATACATCCAATAACAATATAAGGACCAAAAGGAATTTGTGATGAAAATTTCCTAGTCTTATTTAATAAACTTGGAATCACTAAAATTAAAGCAACTATAGATGAACTAAATATAACAAATGGTATTGCAATCCAACCAAACCAAAAACCAATTACAGCTAATAGTTTTGCATCACCCAAGCCCATGCCCTCTTTATTTTTTACTTGTTTGTAAAAAAATATAATTGACCAAATAATTCCATAACCAAATATTCCTCCAGCTAGTGAATTAATATAATTAGGAAATAATGAATTTAAATTTGGGTCAAATGATTTTATAAACCCTAAAGCCATTAAAGGAAAAGTTAAGATATTGGGAATAATATAATGTTTTAAGTCTATAAAAAAAATTATGATAAAGATTAGTGCCAAAATCATTAATAATAATGATGTGGTCGTGACACCAAATAAAAAATAAATAATGATAAAAGATATAATGTGTAAAAATTCAACAATTGGATATTGAGTTGAAATTGACTTTTTACACTTTCGACATTTACCACTAATTAACAAATAAGATATGATTGGAATATTATCGTACCAAACAATTTTTTTTTTACAACTTGGACAATAAGATCTACCACCTACTACACTTTTTTCCAAAGGTAGACGATATATGCAGACATTTGCAAAACTACCAAAAAGAGATCCGATTAAAATAATAAGAAAAAAATCCACAAATAAAAAATATAAAATTAAAGTTTAAATTGTCCTGCAAATTCAGCAAAACCATTAATTAGCAGTTGGACTACTAAGACTGCATCATGTAAATGTACATATAAATTTGGACTATAGAATATGATTTCCATATTTGATAAATTTAACAAAAAAGAGTTAAAATACTAGTTAATAAAATAATGTTTTTTAATACAAAAAAAACTACTGATAGTGAACCTGAAAAAAAATCTCAGGATAATATTGATCTTCAAATAATTAATAAAATGAATCAAGAGTTTGCAGTCTCTCTTGATTTAAATGAAACTTTAAAAACAGCTTTGGAACTTATTATTGCAAGACTTAATGCTCAAGCTGCAAATATCTTTTTAATTAATGATAAGAAAAAAAAATTTGAATGTATTGCCTCTCTTCATCAAGATTACCTAGAAGATTATGAGCTTGATTTAAAAGATGGTGTAATGGGTAAAGCTGTTGAACTTAGAAAATGTATAAGAGTTGGTGATGTTAGAAAAGATGTTAGAGATATTGCAGAATTTTATTTTGATCTTGATAATAAAACTAACTTTACAACTTTTTCTGTTTTATGTTCGCCATTAATTGCTGCCAATGAATGTATAGGAGTAATTCACTGTTTGAATAAGAAAACAAGTGACAAACTATTTGTTGAAGATGATCGAAAACTTTTAGAACTTTTGTCAACTCCTGCAGCTCTAGCTATTAGAAATGCTAAAATGGCTAAAGATATGATCGAACAAAATAAAATTCAAAAAGAAGTCGAAATTGTTGGAGAAATTCAAAAATCACTTTTGTCTTCAAATAAAAAAGAGCCGTTTCCATTAGCTGGCATTAATATTCCAGCAAAAGTAGTTTCAGGAGATTTTTATAATTTTAATGACTTGGGTGATGGGAAATATGGATTTGGTGTAGCCGATGTATCGGGTAAAGGAATAAAATCATCACTACTAATGTCTAAGGCTTCAAGTTTATATAGTTGTTTAAGTAAAACTAATTTTTCTCCCGCAAGCTTACTAATTCAATTAAATAATGAGATATGTGAGACAATATCTAGAGGAATGTTTGTAACCATGTTAATTGGAATTTATGACAGTAATTCTAATGAACTCTTATTAGCTAATGCGGGACATGAACCACCAATTATAATGGATCAAGATGGTAATTTTTCAAATTTTGAAGAAGCTGGTCCTCCCTTAGGAATTGTTAAAAAAACAGAATATAAAGAGTACAAAATAAATTTTGAAAAAAGTTCAATGTATATTTTCACCGACGGTATCACAGAAATAAAAAACCCTGAAGGTAATGAGCTTGGCTCAAAAGGTTTTGAAAATTATATTACTAGATTCAAAGATAGACCAAATAATGAAAGATTAAAATTGATCATCGATAACGTTCTTAATTCTAAATATATACAAAAAGATGATTTAACAATTGTAGTTGTAGATAGTAAATAATTTTTTAAGAAAATCTTAGAGAGCTATAAGGTTTAAGGTCTAAGTTGGTATTGTCATTTGCAATCATTCCAGAGATAATTTTTCCAGATATAGGTCCTAAGGTCCAACCTAAATGATGATGACCAAAACAATAAAAAATATTTTTATGGTTTTTTGAGGGTCCCATAACTGGCAAGAAATCAGGTAAAGATGGTCTAAAACCTAACCATTCATCTTCATGTTCAGGTAAATCTCCTAGCATATATTTTGCATTATCAATCAAGTTTTTTACTCTAGATTTTGATAATGGATTATTCAATCCACCAAATTCTACCGTTCCAACCACTCTTAAACCTTGTTCCATTGGAGTTATACCAAATCCACGGTTAGAAAATATCACAGGTCTACTTAATAAATGATCACAGTTTTTAAAATGAACGTGATAACCTCTTTCAGTGTCTAGCGGTATATTTTCACCAAAATTATCAGTTAATTTTTTTGAAAAAGCTCCACAAGCAATTACAGCTTTATCAAATATAAAACTTTGATTTTCTGTTTTAAATATAGGTTTTTCTTCATCAAAATTTATATCTTTAATATTCACTTTATTAAATTTTCCACCTTTTTTTAAAAATAAATCAAAAAGTTTTAAAAGAATTTTTTTAGGATTTCTTGCGTGCCTTGCATAAGGATAATAAACACCAGCATGATAGATAGGTTTGATATGGGGTTCTAGATCGTGAATTTCAGATTTATTAACTAACTGTTGAG
>ENA-OWPI01001372-OWPI01001372.1-marine-metagenome-genome-assembly--contig:-NODE-1372-length-27434-cov-6.122126_pt1 | contig 27434 bp, 25 predicted proteins | sample MGYA00238138_ERZ651775 | MGnify/ENA primary metagenome ERZ651775 (study PRJEB26906, sample SAMN06265043) | marine metagenome | isolation source: Helgoland LTER site | place: Germany:Helgoland, sampling...
GCCCCTAAGTTCGATGACAAAGGAGTAATACCCTGCATCACAATCCACGCTGAGACTAAAGAAGTTTTAATGTTTGCCTATATGAATGAAGAGGCTTTAAAATTAACCATTTCGTCAGGTTATGCTCATTATTGGTCAAGATCTAGAGAGAGTATATGGAAAAAAGGTGAAACTTCTGGAATGGTGCAAAAATTAGATAGAATGTTAATTGATGATGATCAAGATAGCTTGGTTATTGAAGTTTTTTTGACAGGACCTGACTTAGGTGGAAATGAAGCTTCTTGCCATGTTGGATATAGAAGTTGTTTTTATAGAGAAGTTTCTATAGGGGCAAAAAGTATTGCTGAGCCTTTAAAGTTTATAGAATCTGAAAAATCTTTTGACCCAGAGGAAGTTTATAAAAATCAACCTAATCCGACAAAATTATAGATGAGATTAGTAGCAAGACAGCTATAAAGTTTATCAAATTAATAATTTAAATTAATTTTCGGTTATTATAGTCTAGTTAGCCTATAATTAGATTATAAATTATAGTTAATAATCCCCATATCTACTTCATAATTTTCAATTAAAACGCTATTAAAAAAAACGCCATAATATGAGATTATGGCGTTTTGGGGAGTTTATAACTAATAAATTTGGGAGGAAAAAATTAGTTATAGTCTTAAACTTATTTATAAATTAGTGTCTTGATCTCCTTTTAGCTTTGCATATTTACTTCCTGTTGTTTCAATTTTCAAAAATGTTTGAACTATTTCAAGCTGTTCTATACTAAGAAAGCTATAAATAAGGGCTTTACTTTTTATAGCATTAATATTGCCGTCTTTTGCTAAATTACTAACTATTAGATAGCTGTTAATTAACGGGTCAAAAGCTTTTTCGCCAGTTGGTCCAGCAAGTGAACTAAATGAAAACATTGTAGTTAATAAAATAGTAACGAATAGTTTCTTCATAATGGTAACCTCCATAAAATTGTTTAATAAACAGATAATTCTGCTTACTATAATTTCATGCTAAGTTAAGAGGTCATACTTTTGGTTGCGCGTTCCTTCAGTTTTAAACTTACTTCCGACCTAATAAAGATAGGTTGAACGTTAATCGCTATCCTTGAGCACTCACTTTATTAAATTTCAAGTTTAGAAATTTAATAGTAACTTATGCATGCGTTCCTTCGACTTTCTCTTCAAGTCTACTTCCGTCTCTATAAAAAGAGATGAACGATTTCTATTTTATATATGCATAATTATTAACCGTCAATTAGTATTTTTTGCCTATTATTTAATCAATAATATAGTAAAAATATGTATGATTTAAGGCAAAAATTATGTTGGTGGCTATTAATAAGGCATAAAGTGCTTAAGAATTAAGTTTAAGTAAATTTTAAAGTGATTCGAATTATGGTTACTATTAACCCTAAAAAAGTATAAAAAGGTATGCCTGCTAAAAATAAATTATAAACTTTAAATGTATAAATATTCAAATGTTTAAAATAATTAATTACATAAGGTTAAATACTATTATTTTTTAATAATTATATTAAGGTTTTTCATATCTAACTAATAGTTAGTAATGTATTTTAATAAATGTTAATATTTTAGTAATTAAATATAAGAAAGTTAAATATGAAAAATTTATTCTTAAAATTAGTATTGGTTTTCTTTTTACTATTTCAATCTTCCGCCTATGCTGCAGAGACATTAGAAGTTTTTATAGTTAATTTGTCAGAGATGAACTCTCAGGTAAAAGTTACCGATTTAATATGTAATAAAGTTCTTCATGATGATTTAATTGATGCAAAGTCAAATTTACCAATAAATCTCTGCAAAGGTGAAGATGGTTTAGGCCAGGTAGAACTATTTATTAAAATTGGATGCACCAAAAACAAAACTATAGTTAAGAAAAATATAACTGATGGTAAAAAAATCCCATTTTTACCTACTAAGTAATATATTACTTAGAGTAATATCTATTATTTTTTTTCCTTCAATCGCATTTTCTCATGGACTGAATGTAAGGTACGAATTACCTATTCCATTATATATGTATATTATTACTTCTGTTTTCATAATTGTTGTAACTATTTTTCTTTCAAAATATTTTATAAATAAATATATTAAATCAAGTAAAGAAATTTCTGAAAGACATAAATATAATAATAAATACTTAGGAGTTTTTAGTTTTCTTATATTAAATTCACTAATTTATATAGGTTATTATGGAAACCAAGGATCTTTAAATAATATAATTAATGTGTTTATTTGGGTATGGTTTTGGGTTGGTTTTGCCTATTTATCAATAATTAGTGGAAGGCTATGGCCTAAAATAAACCCTTGGTTTTTCTTGTTTTCTTCAATAATAAAAAACTTATACAAATTTAAATGGATTAAAAGGGTAAAAAGGCATTCCATAAAAGAAGTAAGTTTATTAGGTATATTTTTATTAATAATATTTCTTTGGTTTGCAATAGTTTTTCCTGGTAGGGAAGTACCTAAAAATTTATCTTTTTTTTTAGTTATCTACTCATTAATTACTTTTATCGGTATGTTAATATATGGAAGAGTTCGTTGGTTTAATCATGCTGAAATTTTTTCAATATATTTTGGAATGTTGGGAAGGTTAGGAATATTTAAGCCATATAATAATTTTAATAAATCTAATTTTAGAATACCTTTTTCAGGAATTTTAATGGGAAAAGGAAATATATATTCAGCTATATTTATTATTATTGCTGTATCAAGTATTAGTTTTGATGGGTTATTAGAAACAAACTTTTGGAATAATTTAAAATTATTTATAATATCAATCTCATTTTTAATACCTATATTTAAATTGCTAGTATCTGTATTTGGTGACCTTCACATTATACTTGATACATTAGGGATTATTTTTACGCCTATGCTTTTGTTCATTTTGTTTTCTTTAAGTTGCGCTAAAGGGTTAAAGTATTTTAAGCAAAATTATAATATAAAGACTCTTATTATAATTTTTGCACCTTCATTGATACCTATAGCCGCTGCTTACCATGTAGCGCATTATTTTTCATTTTTATTAATTGCAGGTCAACTAGCTTTTCCATTAATATCTGACCCATTAAATTTAGGTTGGGATTTATTTAATACAGCAAATTATAAAATAAACCCATTTATAATTAATGCTAAAATAGGATGGAGTGTAATTTTATTTAGTGTCATAATTGGACATGTAGCTTCAATAATTATTTCGCAAAAAATTGCTTATACATTAGTAGTAAATAAAAAAAATGCTATTAAGGCACATTTTCCCTTATCTATTTTTATGATTTTGTATACGGTATTTAGTTTATGGATATTATCTGAGCCAATTATTCATTGAATATCTTAATCTAATAAACCATTATTTATGTGACCTGCGGGATTGTACCATTCGGGTAGTAATGTGATTGAATTAGGTACTTTGCCATCTTTTTTAAATGTATCAATAGAATCTATGACTTGTAATTTATTTAAATCAATAACTGATATGGAGCCATCATTGATTCCAGGTATATTTAATAAGCCATTTTGGACATAAGCAAGACCTTCATCTTTTGTTATAGCAACATGATGAGAACCACCTCCTGTTTTTAGACTTTTAATTAAAATAGGATTCATTTTATCTTTAGAGATGTCAAAAATATGAATCTTTCCTGGGTCAGCAGAAGTTATATATGCTCTGGTGTTCTCATTATTATAATATATTTCAAGAGGCATAAGAGACTTATCATTTTTTCTAAAATCGAAAACTTCTTTCGTTATAAAAGATTTTATATTCTTATCCCATTTTAGTGCCCATAAACTATTTTCCATCATTGTGGTTGCATATGCAATAGGTGGGTTTGTTTTTGGAATAAAGACTACCTCTACTGGCGCATTTAATGTTCCTCTTGATATTATTATACTCTCTAAATGCTTTCCTGTAGATGCTTCAACAACTTCAATAGTTTTGCCTGCACCACTCATATCTGGTGCCACACAATTTGCAATAAGCAATCTATCAATATCTTCATTTAAAGTTATGCCATGAGGATAAGAATTAGGAATATTAATGATTTTTACTATTGTATCATTTTCAGCATCACCTTCAATAATATTTGATGAACCCATACAAGTTAACCACCACCTCTTATTGTTATTAGAAAAAATGATATTTTCTTGTACTTTACACATAGGTACTGATATTTCTTTTAGTCTCCAAACCTTATCTTTAAGGTTTATGTAATATAAATTATCTCCTTCTAGTGCAGTAATATATGCTTTAGTTAAGTCTTGATTATAAAAAATATGATGTAGAACTAAGCTTGGGTCTATTGGAATATTAGATAATATTTTTCCATAGTCTTCACTATTCTTATCGAGCTCTATAATTGCTATACCTTCTTCTCTTCCTTTAACTTTGGATAGAGATAAACTATCAAGAGATTCTGGTGCCTTAGTTTCCCAATTTAAAATTGCAAGACGTTCTGCATTAGCTAATTTTTGTGCTAAAATTATCAATAATAAGTTAAAAATAAATATCTTTATTATAATTTTCATTAGGATGCCTATTTACATACTAAATTAGTCTCTATTAAATAAAAATAAATAGCAACATTCTTCAGCAGTGATTATAAAAATTTATTTATGTTTTAATTTGATATCTTTTTCAATATCTTCATGTTACCAACTACAATAGGGAGGTAAGTAATTACCTCCCTTAAATTATTTTATTTAGAAATGTGTCCGTCAATAGTCTTTGCGGCGCTATCAAGAAATTTCTTGAATGCATTTCCTGTTTTGATTTCTATGTTTTTAGGCTTAAGTTCTTCTGGAAGTTTACGTTCTAAATGTACTTGTAGCATTCCATTTTGCATTCCTGCTCCTGTTACTTCTACATATTCCGCAAGCCTGAAGGTTCTCCTAAATGGACGATTTGCAATACCACGGTGCACATATTGGGAATTTTCCTCGCCCTTATTTCCTGTAATAGTTAATATTCCATTTTCCAGACTTATTGAAAGGTTTTTCTCATCAAAACCTGCAACAGCTAATTCAATAGTATAATTATCTTTACCATTTGAGTGAATATTATATGGCGGATAGTTATCAGTTACTTCATTCATTTTAACCATACTATCAAAAATATTTTCTAAATGATCAAATCCTATAGAATGACGATAAAAAGGTGTTAAATCAAATGTATTCATTTTATTTGCCCTCCTCTGAGCGACTAATATTGAAAGTCCTAATATTGGCACTTTCTATTAATAAATATCTAATATAAATTAGATAACTAAAGATGATCCAATAGGCATCATCTATCAATATATGGTGATTATTATTAGTTTTTACAAGAGTAGAAAATACTATTTATGTTTTAATTTGATATCTTTTTCAACATCTTCATGGTCACCAACTACAATATGGTGCTTGCTTTTAATAACCCATTTTTCTAAAAGAGGAATTATTAAAAGAGGAATTATGCCTCCAAAAGCAATTCCATAAACAGCCGATCTAAGATGAGGGTCTATTAAAGATGCGCAAATATCTGCAATAATATGTGATAATGCTGCTCCTATTATTCCTGCAATATAACCATTAGAAATGATTTTAAATAGTCTGTTTATACTCCAGCCACTGTAATAACCTAAAAGCATAATAGAGGAGTGAACAAAACCAAATGCCAAGCCTTTTAAGTGTGCATTTTCATTAAATAGCCATATTTCTAGCAAATGTTCCAAATTTATTACCTTATAATAATGATATAGTATGTTGTAAATTATTTTAATGTGAGTGTATATATATAGTTATGAAAGAAGCTTTACAAGGACTTAAATTAATAGACTTAACGAGAGTTAGGTCTGGACCATCTGCTGTTAGGCAGTTTGCTGACTGGGGTGCTGATGTAATTAAAATAGAGCCTCCTGATAGTATAGATGGTAGCCAAGATTTAGGTGGAAGAAGAGAAGGTTCAGATTTTCAAAACTTACATAGAAATAAAAGAAGTATAACTCTTAATTTAAAAAGTAAAGAAGGTATAAATATACTAAAAAAGTTAATTATTAACTCTGATATATTGGTTGAAAACTTTCGTCCTAAAGTAAAAAAAAGACTTGGTATTGATTACGAAACTTTAGAAAAAATAAATCCTCGTTTGATATATGCTAGTATTTCTGGTTTTGGACAAAGTGGACCGTACGCAGATCTTCCTGGGTATGATCAAGTAGCGCAAGGGATGGGTGGTTTAATGTCTGTAACTGGATTTAAGGATAAAGGGCCATTACGAGTCGGGATTCCAGTTGCAGATTTAAGCGCAGGTTTGCATTGTGCATTAGGGATATTAACTGCTTTATACGAGCGCGAAAGATCAGGAAGAGGTCAATATGTTAGTGCTTCTTTGCTGGAGTCTCAAGTGGCTATGCTAGACTTCCAAGCGTCTCGCTACCTAGTATCTAGTGAAATTGCCGGACAAACAGGAAATAATCATCCTACAATGACTCCTATGGGAACATATAATACTGCAGATGGATTTATTAATATAGCTTCGACTGGTGAGGCTATGTGGAGACGTCTATGTAATGTATTAGATATTAGAGAGTCTTTAGATGATAAAGATTTTGAAGATGATATAGCTCGAACTAAAAATAGAGAAAAGCTTACAGATATTATTAATAAGGCTTTATTTAAAAATACTAAAGAAGAATGGATAAAAAAATTAAATGAGGTAAGTATACCTTGTGGACCAATTAACAATATTAAAGAAGTTTTTGAAGACCCTCAGGTAGTGCACTCAAAAATAGCTAAAACAGTTGTACATCCAAAATTAGGAAAAATACAATTAGTTGGTCAGGCTATGAATCTCAGCAGAACGCCTAGTAAAATTAAAACGGCAGCGCCCAATAAAGGCGAACATACAAATATAATTTTAAATGAGCTTGGATATAGTAAAGAAAAAATTAAAAAATTTAAAATGGAGAAAATAATATGAGTAGTCAGATTCTAGTTGGAAGTATTCAGTCATATATAGAAAAAAACGTAGGTTATATTGTTTTAGATAATCCATCTAAACTAAATGCAATATCATTTTCTATGTGGGAAAAAATTGGATCTACTTTAGAAGAATATAAAAATAATAAAGAAATTAGATGTGTTGTTCTGACAGGCGAGGGAGACAAAGCTTTTTCAGCAGGAGCAGATATATCAGAATTTAATGATAATAGATCACTAAAAGAAGCTGTTTTACTTTATGATAATGTTTCAAAAAAAACGCTTGAAATTTTGCAGGATTTTTCCAAACCTACGATCGCAATTATTAATGGTTATTGTATCGGAGGAGGATTAGCAACAGCACTTTCTTGCGATGTTCGTCTAGCATCTGAAAAAAGTACATTTGCTATTCCTGCGGCTAAATTAGGATTAGCTTATGATTATTTAGGAATAAAAAGATTGAGAGATATATTGGGGCCGTCTCGCACTAAGTATATTTTTTTTACTGCGAGACAATTTTCTTCAGCTGAAGCAATTCAAATGGGCATTATAGAGGAAATTTTTAAGGAAAAAGATTTTAAAGAAGGTGTTATGAAAGTATTAGATACAATAATAAGTAATGCTCCTTTAACAATTGCCTCTGCAAAGTTAGCCATTGATGCAGATTTAAATGATAAAAATTTATTTGAAAAATGTAAGGAATTTGAAGCAATTTGTTTTGCAAGTAAGGATTATGAAGAGGGCCGTTTAGCTTTTTCAGAGAAAAGAAAACCTATTTTTAAGGGGCATTAAAAAATACACTTACTACTTTGTTTAAGGTTGTTGTGTTTAGTATAATTTATGCTATTAAAAAATATAAATTATACGTTTAATAGGAGATAATTATGAGCAAATTAATTTTAGTACGACATGGCCAGAGCACCTGGAATCTTGAAAACCGTTTTACGGGTTGGTATGATGTTGAATTGTCTCAAAATGGATTATTGGAGGCTAAAAAAGCAGGAGAGTTACTAATAGCTGAAAATATTAATATTGACCATGCCTATACGTCATATCTAAAAAGAGCGAAGAATACTTTAAAAATTATATTGAAAAATATGCTGTTAGAAAATATTAGAATAATTAATTCATGGGAGTTTAATGAGAGGCATTATGGAAATTTAACTGGATTAAATAAATCAGAGATGAAAGAAAAATTAGGAGAAGATCAAATTAAAATTTATAGAAGGTCTTGGGATATTGCTCCACCAGAGCTAGATTTAAATAATGAATTTAATCCTAGGTCAGACGAAATTTATAATGATATTGATTCTAATTATATTCCAAATACAGAGTCATTAAAAGATACTTATGATAGAGTAATACCGTATTTTGATTTAAATATTAAACCAAAGATTATTGATAAAAAAAATATTATAATTGCTGCTCATGGGAACTCATTAAGAGCATTATGTAAAAAACTCTTTAATATTTCTAATGAAAAGATTAATGAATTAGAAATTCCTACTGGCAACCCACTTGTAATAAACTTAGATACAGAGTTAAAAGTATCAAATGCAGGTTATTTAGATGGTGATAGGAAGCAAAAGCTTATTATTAATCAATAAATTTTTAAGCATTAACGTCTACGATTATTCTTCCATGAGTTTTCCCTGAAAGCATGTCACTTGCTGCGCTTACAACATCAGAGAGAGTAATTGTTGAAATCATACTATCAAGATGTTCTAAGTTTAGATCTTGTGCCAATCTGTCCCATGCCACTATTCTTTCTTTTACTGGACAATATACACTGTCTACTCCAGCTAAAGTTACATTCCTTAAAATAAAAGGCATTACAGTTGCAGGTAAATCAAAACCTTGAGCTAAACCGCATGCAGCTACAGTTCCTCCATATTTCATAGAAGCGCATATATTAGCTAAAGTGAAGCTTCCAACAGAATCTATTGCACCTGCCCAAATTTCTTTACTTAATGGTCTGCCTTTTTCAGACAATTCTTTTCTGTCTATTACTTTTTCAGCTCCTAAAGATTTTAGATAATCACTATGAACGGCTCTGCCTGAAGAGGCTGTTACCTGATATCCTAGTTTTGCCAATATTGATATTGCAACGCTTCCTACTCCACCTGTAGCACCAGTCACTAATATATCGCCCTGTTCGGGAGTTACTCCATTTTTTTCTAAAGCTAACACACATAACATTGCAGTATATCCTGCAGTTCCAATTGCCATAGCTTGTTTAGTTGTAAATTTTTCAGGAAGCTTAACTAAGAAATTACCATTCACGCGAGCTTTTTGTGATAATCCTCCCCAGAACTTTTCTCCAACTCCAAAACCATTAAGTATTACTTTATCTCCAGTAGTAAAATTATTGTTTGAACTCTCTTCCACCGTCCCTGCAAAATCAATGCCAGGTACCATAGGAAAATTTTTAATTATAGGTGAAGAAGATGTTATTGCTAAAGAATCTTTATAATTAATAGTTGAATAGTCAATTTTAACAAGAACATCACCTTCTGGTAAATCGGAAATATTTATTTCTTTTACTTCACCAGTAGCCTTTTGATCTTCTATTCTATTTAGAACTAAAGCATTAAACATTTTTATTCTCCCTGATTATATATAGATATTTTATAAGTATTTATTTTAAATACGTCAAAAAATAATATTATAAGGGATAATCTATTTATCCCTTATAAATTGAAGAGAAGACTAAGTATTCTCAACTAGGGGAAAATTTAAAATTGATCGGATTCAGTTGAGTCGCCCATTGCAGTAGTTGCAGATTGCCCTCTAGTAACTGCATTAGATACTGCATCAAAATAAGATACTCCAACTTCTCTTTGGTGTTTAGTTGCTGAGTATCCGTCTTTTTCAGCACCAAATTCTTTTTGTTGTAACTCCGAATAGGCAGCCATACCATTTTCTTTATATGCTTCTGCTAACTTAAATGTAGAATAATTTAAGTTATGAAATCCAGCTAAGGTAATAAATTGAAATTTATAACCCATGGCAGCAATTTCTTTTTGGAAGACTTTCATTTGAGCCTCATCAAGATGCTTTTTCCAATTAAATGAAGGAGAACAATTATATGCAAGCATTTGATCTGGATGCTCTTTTTTAAGAGCTTCTGCAAATTTTCTTGCTTCCGATAGGTCTGGAGTTGCAGTTTCGCACCATACTAAATCAGCATAAGGAGCGTAGGCTATTCCTCTTGCTATTGCACATTCTATTCCTCCTGTCATTCTATAGAAGCCTTCGGAAGTTCTTTCTCCTGTTAGAAATTTCTGATCTCTCTCATCTATGTCACTAGTAATTAACCTAGCTGCTTCTGCATCTGTTCTTGCCATTATTAATGTTGGCACGCCTAAAACATCTGCGGCTAATCTTGCTGAATTTAATGTTCTCTCAAAAGTAGCAGTAGGCACTAAAACTTTTCCTCCTAAATGGCCACATTTTTTTTCTGAGGCTAATTGATCTTCAAAGTGAACTGCAGCAGCGCCAGATTCAATCATATTTTTCATTAATTCAAAACAATTTAATGGACCACCAAAGCCGGCTTCCGCATCAGCAATTATGGGTAAGTAAAAATCTATATTAGTAGTATCAATATTATCACATTTTTCCATATGTTGAACTTGATCAGCTCTTTGGAAAGCTAAATTAATTCTTTTAACAATATCTGGAACACTGTTTACTGGATATAAACTTTGGTCAGGATACATTTGCCCTGAACTATTAGCATCCGCTGCAACTTGCCACCCAGACAAATATATTGCTTTTAATCCAGCTCTAGCTTGTTGTACGGCCATATTACCTGTGTATGTACCTAGTGTAGCTACATAATCTTCCTTATGAAGTAATTCCCAAAGTTTTTTTGCACCATTTTCAGCTAATGTGTGTTTAATTTTGATAGATCCTTGAAGTTTTTTCACATCTTCTTTGGTATAATCTCTTTTAATATTTGCCCAACGATTATGTGCCCAAGCTGGAACTTCCCATTCATTATTATCATTTGTTTTAGAAGTAATATTTTCATTACTATGAGGGTTGTATGTAGTATTTGTGCTTGGTGATAAGCCTTCTAAGATTGTATCGTCCATTAATTTTTCCTATTTAAATTGTTAATTTTGTATTATTTGTAAAATATTTACTTTAAAATTCATTGTAAACCAACAAAAATCATTGTTTTAAGTTGTAAATATGCTAATATATATTTGTTATTTTATGTAAAATTGTAAACTTTAACAAAAATTAGGATATTTAATGAAGAGAACTAATACAAAAGGTATAAGACTAGGTGCTGCTATCAGGCGAATGAGAAGAGAAAGAAGCCTTACGCAGAAAAGGTTGGCATCTATTTTAGGCATCTCAACACCATATTTAAACCTTATTGAGAATAATAGACGAAACGTTACAGGTAAAATACTCATTATTCTGGCACAAGAATTTAATATAGAGCTTGCAGATATTGGAAAAGAGAATGATGCAAATTTATTATCTGATATAATGGAGGTTTTTAGTGATTCAGTTTTTGATGATAATTATTTAAAAAATCATGATGTACAAGATTTGGTTTCTTCACAACCTGAAATAGCTAAAGCCATTATACGTCTTTATGATATTCATAAGACAAACCAAAATCAATTAAGTGGTATAACTAATGTAGATGGTGGCGAATCTAATTTTGAAGGTATGTCAGGTAATATTTCTGCTGAAATAATTTCTGATTTAATTCAAAAAAATTCTAACTACTTTCCAGCTTTAGAAAAAGTAGCCTCTAATATTATAAAGAATTTAAATAAACCTAAAAATATAAATTTATTTGTACCTTTATCAGAATATCTCGCAGAAACTCATAATATTAGAGTTGCTACAATACCTCCTGAAATAAAACATGACACTATACGGTATTATGATCCTGTGGCTAAAACACTTGTTATTAGTGATAGGCTTCCGCAAGCAAGTAGAACATTTTTAGTGGCTCAACAAATGGGACTTTTACTTGCGGATAAAGAGATTGATACAATATTAGATGATAATAATATTGAAGAAGGAGAAGTTAGAAAATTAGGTAGGTTAGCTTTATCAAATTATTTTGCAGGTGCAATAATTTTACCTTATGAAACCTTTTATGAACAAGCATTATTTACAAAATATGATATAGAAGTTTTAGAAAATAGGTTTCAGGTTAGTTTTGAACAGGTTTGTCATAGACTGACTACTTTAAATAAACCAGGGATGCGAGGCATACCTTTTCATATGATGAGAGTTGATATAGCAGGAAATATTTCTAAAAGATTTTCTGCTTCAGGAATAGCAATTTCAAGGTATAGTGGGGCTTGTCCAAGACTTAATATATATTCTGCATTTACGACACCAGATAGGATCAAAGTTCAAGTTTCTATTATGCCTAATGGCGAAAAATATTTTTGCATCGCAAGAGCTTTTCAAAAAAGAAGTGGTGGCTTTGACTCGCCCGAAAGTTTTTATTCTATAGGATTAGGATGTAGTTTAAATGATGCAAGTGAAATGATTTATGGAGAGAGGGTTTTATTAGATTCTTCTGAAAACATTGTTCCAGTAGGGGTTTCATGTCGAAGTTGTCCAAGAATAGATTGTAGGCAAAGGGCATTTCCACCTAGTAATCATCAATTAACATATAACGAAAATGTTAAAGGTTTATCTGCTTATGTAACTCCAAGCTAAAAAACTACATTTTATTTTTTAATATATATAAAGGAAATATCATTATAAACATTAATAAAGCATATAAACTTAATGCAACATTAAAATTATTATAAAGGTCATATATAAGACCTATAAAAAATGGTCCTAATACTCCTCCAATTTCTATAATAGAAAAAAATAAGCCACCTGCAATACCTATATTATTATAAGAAATATCTTTTGTTTCTGATAGGTGATTTAAAATTATAGCAATTAGAGAACCTGTAGATATTCCTAAAAAGAAAAGCCCTATTATAAAAATTATTAGATTATTTGATTGAAGTAATAATAAGGAAAAAGCAGCATTGATAAATAAGAGAGCAAGTATTTTAATGCGTGTATCATTATTAGTAAATCTAGGAACTGTTAAGGCAGAGATTATTCCTATTACTATAGGAATAGTTGCTAATAAACTAGCAAGACCAATGCTTATACCTTTTGAAAATAAAATTTTTGGGATCCATCCTGGAACCCCATGTACGAGAAACATCGCGCTAGTTCCTAGTATCAAGATTATTAAAAATCTTTTTTTTGTAATAATAAGTTTAAATTCAGAAATGCTTCTTGAAATATTTAAAATAGCATCTTTTTGTATATTTAGAATTGGTTTATTATTAATAATAATAAGCCATATAAGTCCTGATATAAAAGGAATAAGGCTATAAAAGAAATAAACTAATTTCCAATTACTATTTAATAAAGGCATTAATATAGAATTCATAGTTGATAGTGAAACTATTCCACCGAACATTGGCCCTGTAAATAAAATTCCCATGGATATTGTCCTTTTTTTTTGACTTTTCCATAGACTAGAAGCCTTAGGAACTCCAACAGAAATTAAAGGTCCACCTATTCCAAATAAAGCAACTGCTAGCCACATTTGGTAAAAATTATTTGATAGCCCTCTTGATACTAAAGATAACGTAATAATCATAGCTGCAATAAATATTGATATTTTGAGACCATATTTATCTAAAATAAATCCTGCGGGTAATGCAAAAAACATATAAGTAAATTGCCAGGCTCCTAGTATTAATCCCATTTGTTTATATGATATATTTAAGTCATTAGTAATATAAGGTACGATTGGGGCAATTGAAGACACTGCATATCCAAAAGAAAAATATATAAGCCATAAGCCAAATATAATAGACCAACTTTGATTCTCATTATTTTCAATTGTAGTTTTCATACAAATATATTTCGTTTTTTATAAAACAATGAAGTATATATAACCTAAAAAATAAGAAGAAAAATTTTATTATAATAAAAGGTGGAAGAGTATATGTATTATTATTGTGAAAGAACAGCTCAAGGGCTCCTTTCGGAACCTTTAAATAGTATTACAAATTTAGCATTTATAATAATATCTATTTTAATATTAAAAAGATATAGGGGTGAAAAATATTCTGTAATCTTTGGTTCATTAATAGGATTAATTGGAATAGGAAGTTTTCTTTTCCATACAATTCCTACAAAAATGACTGGTTTGTTGGATATAATAGCTATTTTGTTATTTATATTATTTTATCTCTTTATAATTAATAATTCTGTTTTTAATTTTTCAAAGATTTTTTCATTAGTAATAACTTTAGTATCACCTGTTATTTATTTTTATATAGGAAATGAATTAAAAGGTAGTATTAGCTTTTTAGGAGATTCAAGTTTTTATATTATAATTTTAATGCATTTATTTATAATATATTTATTTGCACTTAAAGAAAAAATTGAAGGTAGCTTTTACATTTTATTAGCTAATATTATATTTGCGATATCTATTTTATTTAGAGCAGTGGATAATCATATATGTAATATTAATTTTTATGGGACTCATTTTTTATGGCATATTCTAAATAGTCTTGTCTTATATACATTAGTATTTTTTATATATAAAAATATATCATGCAAGACTTCCTCCCCAAAAATACCAACCTAAACCAACAAAAAATAGTGTATTACCATACAAACCATGTTCTATAGAAACTAAAAGTAAAGATTTATGTTTCCTATAAGTATTAGCAAATAAAAATCCTCCAATTAAACTTAATACTGGCGCTATTATATTTAAAAAAAGTATATGAGCTATGCCAAAACATAGTGCGCTTGCTATTGTTAAATTTAAATTACTTTTAAAAATACTTTTATATCGAAAAAAGAAAAATTTACAAAAAATAAATTCTTGAGGTAATGCTGAAAAAATAGGATAAAGCAACATTATTTTCCATAAGATTTCAGGATTATTTTTTTGAATAATAAAAAATTTCTCATTAAAAAAATAATAAGTAATTAATAATAAAATCGCACTAAAAATTATCCAACGAATTATTATTTTTATTAAAACCAGCCTATTTATATTGAAAATATTTTTTAATTTATAATTAATATTATTTTCTTTTAAGTAAAAAATTATTATACAATATAAGGTAACTAACCATAAGATGGGTAAAACTAAATTATAAAATTTTAATACCAATACAACATAAGGTAAAATGGAACTGAGAAGGGCTAGTTCAACAATTTTGTATAGATTATTGTTTAATGTTTTTATTAATAAATTCATATTTTTTTTATTTGATTTATCTTAATATTTACCTGATGTATAATTCACTTTTATCTCTTATTCACAATTTTGAAAAGGAAAGAATATGAAAATAGCTCAATTTTCTTCTGTTGGTCGACCAGACCAAGTTATTGAATGCATAGATGTAAACGATTTAGGTTTGCCTAAAGATAATGAAGTTTTAATTGATATATTAGCTTTCCCTATTAATCCGGCAGATGTTTTGATTTTAGAAGGCAAGTATGGAGTAGAATATAAGTTACCATCCAAATTAGGAGCAGAATCCGTTGGAAAAGTAAATAAAATCGGAAAAAATGTTCAGGGCTTTAATATAGGAGATATAGTTCTTCCTTTAGACCGAGAAAACTGGGTACAGCAAAAAATGGTATTGGCTAGTAATTTAATATTACTTCCAAAAAATATAGATCCATTACAATTATCAATGATGAAAGTTAATCCAGCAACAGCATATTTAATGATAAAAAAATATGTTAAATTAAATAAAAATGATTGGATAATTCAAGATGCAGCTAATTCTGGTGTAGGGCACTCTGTTATAAGTATTGCGAAAGAATTAGGTTTAAATACAGTGAATATCGTTAGAAGGGAAGGTTTAGAAGAAAGTCTTAAAAAAATAGGTGCTGATGTAGTTGTTATAGATAATAATGATTTATCAAAAACTGTTAAGAATATTACTAATAATGCAAATATAAAACTAGCTATAGATGCAGTGGGAGGTGATCAGGTATTACGTATAGGAGATTGCCTAGAAGATGAAGCAACTATATTAAATTATGGTTTATTATCAGGAAAAAATATTCAGATATCTTCACATCAGACTGTTTTTAAGCGCTTATTATTAACAGGGTTTTGGTTAATGCCATGGCTACAAAATATGGATAAAAAAGAAATTATTGAAATGTATTCATACTTATCTAGTCTGATAGAAAAAAATATTATTCATGTGCCTGTAGAAAAAACTTATCCAATTGAAGATATTAAGAAAGCTGTTGCACACGCAGCTAAATATGGAAGAAGTGGAAAAATAATAGTTACTCCCAATGGGGAAAACTTTACTAGTTAATAACCTTTATCAACCATCACTTCTATCAAATATGGTTTTTTGTATTTAAATGCTTTTTTAAATAAGCTTTTTAAGCTTTTTGGCTCTGAAACCTGAGTAGCTTCAACTCCCATGGAATTGGCTATTTTAATAAAATCAATTTTAGGTTTATTAAAATCCATTCCTACAAAGTTAGTATTGTTATGAAATCCTTCTAGTCGTTCTTTGATAATGCGATAACTTTGGTTATTAGCTATGACATATATAATTGGTAAATTATAGTGCGCGGCAGTCCATATAGATTGAATAGCATACATAGAGCTTCCATCTCCTATTATTGCTACTATTGTTTTATTCTTATTAGCTAATGATACTCCAATACATCCTGAAACTGCCCATCCAATTCCTCCGCTTGCTAAACCATAAAAATCTTTATGGTTTTTAAAAGGAAGAAAGTTTAATAAACTTCTGGAAGATACTAGAGCCTCTTCTACTACTATATTATTACTAGAAATATTTTCAGCTAAAGTCATCATTAACCAGTTTGGAGTAATGGGGATTATATTTTTATCTTTTGATGTTTTAGAAGTAAGGTCTTTTTTATTTTTACTCCAATTATTTTTTTCTATTTTTTTAATTCTAATAACAGCATTATTTTTATATGTTTTATCTAAATTATTAGATAAAATTTTATTAAGATTTATTAGTGTCGTTTTAACGTTTCCTAGGATAGCTTGTTCAGTATGATAATTTTTTGCTAATTCCCAATCTCTAATTCCAATATGTATTATAGACATATTTTTTGGAAGAGGCTCTATAGAGCTCCATACAGACATTCTTAAAACATCACTTCCTACACAAATTAATAAATCATAATTTTCTAATATTTTTTTAACCTGTGATTGACTTCTAGGCATTACACCCACATATGTTTTATGCTCTGAAGGGTAATGGGAGCCATGTGGAACAGTTTGCTGATAAACAGCGGCTCCAATCATTTCTGAAAAATTAGAAATTTCATTAAAGCCACCTGTTTGAGCTATTTCATGGCCAGAAATGATAACAGGATTATTCGCTTTTAAAATTCTATTTTTTATATCTTCAAGGGTTTCTTTATCTGGAGTTATATTATATTTAATTCTAGATGGTTTTCCTAAGTCTATTTCTGCTTCTGCATTTAAAATATCGCCTGGGAGAGATATAAATACAGGACCAGTAGGAGGCGCTAATGCTATTTTTGCAGCTCTTCTTATTATTCTAGGAAGATCTTCTAGTCTTGTAACTTCTATTGCCCATTTTACAAGAGGTTCCGCCATCTGAACAAGAGGTCCATATAGCATTGGTTCCATTAGTCCATGACCTTGTTCTTGCTGTCCTGCAGTAATTATAACTGGGCTGCCTACAAATTTAGCATTATATATTGCACCCATTGCATTTCCTAAACCAGGAGCAACATGAACATTACACACAGATAATTTTCCAGTTGCTCTTGAGTATCCATCTGCCATAGCTACAACTATAGATTCTTGAAGTCCTAAAATATATTTTATTTCTGGGTAATCTTTAAGAGCGTGCATAATAGGAAGTTCAGTAGTGCCAGGGTTTCCAAAAAGATGGGTAACACCTTCACTTCTTAAAATAGATAAAAAAGCTGATCTTCCAGTAATTTTTTTCATCAATATTCCTAAATAGCTTCTAATTATTATTTATATGTTTTATGCTATGTGCAATTAATATTTAATTTTTATTTTTAGGTGAAAAATGTTTATTACAAGAATAATAGGTAAAACTTTAGTTTCTTTTGTGTTAGTTGGGGGAGCTATTTCGATTTATAAAAGAATTAAAACTAAGAAAAAAGGTGTTAAAGAATATAAAAATGAAGGCTAGTATTTGGATTCTTATTAAATACTTTTAGTAATTAATCCTTATTTTTTTTAATTTTTATTTAGTTTAAATAATCACGAACGTTATTAAAATATTATTTAAATATTTAGTAATAAATTTGTAATATTTTGTTTGATTTCTCTTAAGATTCATGTTTCTAATGGACTTTGTTTTTATGTACAGATAAGGATTCTTTATGACCAGTAAAAATCAAGTTTTGAACCAATGGGTTTCTGAAATTAGAGATTTATGTAAGCCAAAAAATGTTTATTGGTGTGATGGCTCTCAAGAGGAGTACGATAGACTTTGTGACGAAATGGTTGAAGCAGGAACACTTATTAGATTAAACAGTGATAAGAGAAAAAATTGCTTTCTAGCACGCTCTCACCCTAGTGATGTTGCAAGAGTTGAGGACAGGACATTTATATGTACTTCTTCAAAAGAGGATGTTGGCCCTACAAATAATTGGTCCGATATTACTTCTATGAAATCTAAATTAGACGATTTATTTTCTGGATGTATGTCAGGAAGAACAATGTATGTTATTCCTTTTTCAATGGGGCCTTTAAATTCACCGATTGCTCATATTGGGATTCAAATTTCAGATAGTCCTTATGTAGTTGTTAATCAGAGAATTATGACAAGAATGGGCAAGGAAGCTTTAGATGTATTAGGAAATAAAGACAATTTTATTAAATGTATGCATTCAGTTGGAATGCCACTTGAATCTAATCAAAAAGATATAAGCTGGCCATGTGCACCTGATCCTGAAAACAAATACATAGTTCATTTTCCTGAAGACAGATCAATTTGGTCTTATGGATCAGGCTATGGAGGTAATGCTCTTTTAGGAAAGAAGTGTTTTGCACTCAGAATTGCTTCTAAAATGGCAAATGAGGAAGGCTGGTTAGCAGAACACATGCTAATTCTAGGTCTAGAAAACCCTAAAGGGGAAACAACTTATGTTGGTGCAGCTTTTCCAAGTGCTTGTGGAAAAACAAATTTAGCAATGATGATGCCGCCTGAATGTTTTTATGGCTGGAAAGTAAAAACTGTAGGTGATGATATTGCTTGGATCAAACCTTCAGCTGATGGTACTTTTAGAGCAATTAATCCTGAAGCAGGTTTTTTTGGGGTAGCTCCAGGAACATCTTATAAGACTAATCCTAATGCTATGGAAATGTTAAAATCTAACTGTATATTTACCAATGTTGCTTTAAAAGATGATGGAGATGTTTGGTGGGAAGGTATGGATGGAGAAGTTCCAAACCATGTAATAGATTGGCAAGGAAATGATTGGACGCCGAAAAATAGTAGTAAAGCAGCACATCCTAATGCTAGATTTACAGTACCGTCTTCACAGTGCCCTTCTTTAGACAAAGATTGGGAAAAACCAGAAGGTGTTCCTATTGAGGCTTTTATATTTGGTGGGAGGTTATCAAAAACTTTTCCATTAGTTTATGAATCTTATAATTGGGATCATGGTATTTTTATGGCTGCAACTATGGGATCTGAAGCTACGGCTGCAGCCATTAATCAAGCTTCCATAAGAAGAGATCCTTTCGCTATGCTTCCTTTTTGCGGTTATAATATGGCTGAACATTGGAAACACTGGATAAATTTAGGTCAAAAATATAGTCAAAAAGCACCAAAAATATATAGAGTTAATTGGTTTAGAAAAGATAGTGAGGGTAATTTTATATGGCCAGGTTTTGGTGAAAACATGAGAATATTAAAGTGGATTGTTGATAGAGTAAAAGGAGAAGTAAGTGCAAAAGAAAATAGTTTTGGGTTAGTTCCAAGTTTTGAAGATATTACATGGACAGGATTAGAATTTGATTCTGATAAATTTAATTCTTTAATTGAAATTCCTAATTCTGAGGGTTTAAAAGAAATTAAAGAGGTTAAAGAGCATTTTGATAGGTTTGAGGGCTTTCTTCCAAAAGAATTAGAGCATCAGAGAGTGCAATTAGAGGAGCGATTACTTAAAGAAATTTAGTATTATTATTTAGTAATTACTGTAATTTTACTAGCAGCATCTTTTGCTTCTTTTAATGAAGGAGCTAATATAACTCCCATTCTTCTATTTTTTTTTGTTTCTGATTTTCCGAATATTCGTATATCTATGTTAGAGTTTGTTAATGCTTCTCTAACGCCTTGGTATGAATTTACTTCACCTTCAGCATTTGCAAGAATTACATGACTAGCACCAGAAGAAAAATTATTATCTATCATTTCTTGAGTGATGGGTAGTTCTAAGAATGCTCTAACATGCAGGTCAAATTCACTTAATCTTTGAGTCTTCATAGTAACCATTCCTGTATCATGAGGTCTAGGACTGAGCTCACTAAAAATAACATCATTATTTCTTATAAAAAATTCAACTCCAAATATACCCATACCACCTAATTCATCAGTAATTTTTTTAGCTATTTCTTGTGCTTTAATAACTTCTTCTTTTTTCATTTCTTGAGGTTGCCAACTATATTGATAATCTCCTCTTTCTTGGTAATGCCCTATTGGTGGACAAAATATAGTAGGACCATTTTTTTGTTTTACAGTTAATAAAGTAATTTCATAATCAAATCTTATAAATTCTTCAATAATAACTCTTACCCTATCTCCTCGTGAACCAGAAATTGCAAAATTCCAAGCATTATGAATTTCATCTAAAGATTTAACTGTACTTTGTCCTTTTCCCGAACTGCTCATAACAGGTTTAACTACACATGGAAACCCAATTTCATGAATTGCCTTGGTAAATTCTTCAATATTTTCTGCATATAAAAATTTTGCAGTAGGTAATCCTATAGATTTAGCTAAATCCCTAATTCTATCTCTGTTCATAGTAAGATTGGCAGCTCTAGCCGTAGGAATTACTGTTATACCTTTTTTTTCTACCTCTAATAGAACTTCAGTTCTAATGGCTTCAATTTCAGGTACTATTATATCTGGCTTATATTTATTTATACAAGATTTCAGCTCATCTTCATCTAACATATTAATAACTGAATATTTATCAGCCACCTGCATGCCCGGTGCATTAATGTATCTATCTATAGCTATAACTTCACATCCAAGTCTTTGAGCACTTATTATAACTTCTTTTCCAAGTTCACCTGCTCCAAGAAGCATTATTTTTTTCATATTATTTCTAACTATTTTATATTTGTTATTTTATAAGATCCTAATTAAAATATATTATATTAACTTATAATATGCTACACTGATTTCAGTTTTTTTATATAAATAGGAAATTAATATGCTTTTAAATAGAAGAAATTTTATCAAAACATCACTAGCAACTTCTATGTTGTCGTCTACAGGGAATATCGTCTCAACAGTTTACGCAAATGAAAGCAATATACCATCGAATATGGGATTGAATACCGATGTTTTATTAGTAATTGATGTTCAAAACGATTTTTGTCCTGGAGGTAGCTTAGGAGTAAAAGACGGCAATAAAATTATAAAAAATATTAATTCTATACAAGAAAAATTTAAGAATGTAATCCTTACACAAGATTGGCATCCAGAAAACCATAGTTCTTTTGTCACAGAATATAAAGATAAAGAAGTTTTCTCAACTGTAAAAATGCCTTATGGAGATCAAACAATATGGCCAGCGCATTGTGTTCAAGGAACTTATGGAGCAGATTTTCATAAAGATTTAAATACATTAAAAGCAAATACAATTATAAGGAAAGGTTTTAGAAGAGAAATAGATTCATACTCTGCTTTTTGGGAAAACGATAGAGTTACTTCTACAGGACTAGAAGGAAATTTAAAATCTCTGGGGATAAAGCGAGTATTTGTATGTGGATTAGCTTTAGATTTTTGTGTTGCTTTTAGCGCTATAGATTCAAAAATTGCTGGCTTTGAGACATTTGCTATTATGAATGCAACTAAACCTGTAGATCTTCCAGGTTCTATAGATTCTACATTGAAAGCTTTTGATAAGTATCAAATTAATAAAGTGAATATATAATGAGCTATAATATTGAAAACTTTTTTTCTAAAAATTTGCCTGGTTCTGTTTCAATTTATTCAGGTTTTCCTAAATATAATTTTGTAGGTGGTCATAATTCTGAAGAGAGCATACCTATAAGTGAGTTATCCAAATCAGCAAAAAAAGTTATTATAGCTGAAGGAAAAAATCTTGCTTTATATGGACATAATAGCGGCCCTCAAGGAAACTTATTATTAAGAGAATTTTTGGTTTCTTATCTAGGTAATTATACAGGAATGAATATTTCGGTAGATGATATTCTATTAACTTCAGGGTCACTTCAAGCGCTTGATCTTATCAATAAATTATTATTAAATACAAATGATACTGTTTTAGTTGAAGAAGCAACTTATGGTGGGGCAATTTCTAGAATAAAGGATTTAGGAGTAAATCATATTGGTATTAAGCTTGATAAAGATGGTATATGCCTAGAAAATTTAATTTCTACTTTAGAAGAGCTAAAAAGAAAAAATATTACGCCTAAATTTTTATATACTATACCAACAGTGCAAAATCCTACTGCAACTATAATGCCTGAAAATAGAAGAAAAAAAATACTTGAGATTGCTGATAAATATAATTTTCTTATTATAGAAGATGATTGTTATGCAGATTTAACTTGGGATAGAGAAAGACCCAAATCTATATATTCTTTTTGTGATAATGAAAGAGTTATTTATTGTGGTTCATTTTCTAAATCTTTAGCTCCTGCCTTGAGAGTAGGATACATAGTTGCTAGTTGGAAAGTTATTAGTAAGATTTTAGGCTTTAAGAATGATGGCGGTTCGGGAGCAATTGAGCAAATGATTTTAGCTGATTTTTGTGTAACTCATTATAAAACACATACTTTATCTTTAGTAAAAGAATTAAAAAGAAAATGTGATATTATGATTAAATCATTAGAGCTTGAGTTTGGCTCTATTGCAGAATTTGATGTACCTAAAGGTGGAATATTTATTTGGATAACTTTTCCACCTAGTATAAATACAAATAAATTATATGAAATAGCATTAAAAAAAGGTGTAGCATTAAATCCTGGTTCGGAATGGGTTAGTAATCCAAGTGATGGATTAAATAAAATAAGACTATGTTTTGCAAACCCTTCAGAACAAAAAATTAAAGAAGGTATTAATAAACTAGCTGAAATATGCTTCCAAGAATTTGGTAAGCCTAACATTAGAGCAAATATGAAAAGGTAATCAGTTACTATTCTCTTTAACTTTTACAAACTTAATTTCTGGCCATTCTTCTATGGTATGATCAAGGTGCCAGTTATTTCTCGCTAAGAATACTGGGTTCTCTTTGTGATCATTAGATGTTGCATCTATGTGTTTTTTTAAAAATTTATTTAAGGTGTTCAAATTTTCACATACTACCCATCTTGCAGTTATTAGGTTGCTATTTTCAAATATCACAGGCACTTCATATTCTGTCCGTATTCTGTCGGCTAATACTTCAAATTGTAACTGACCTATTACTCCAACTATCCAGTCTCCTCCAAGATGCCTTTTAAAAATAGAAACAGCTCCTTCTTCAGCAAGTTGTAATAATGCTTTTGATAGATGCTTAGTTAACATCGGATCCTCAGGTCTAACTTTTTGAAGAAATTCAGGAGCAAAACTTGGAAGACCTGAAAAGCTTAAATTTTCTCCTTCAGTAATAGAGTCTCCAATATGTAAATTACCATGGTTAGGAATACCAATAATATCTCCTGCAAAAGCTTCTTCTGCTAATTCTCTATCTTGAGCTAAAAAAAGAATAGCGTTATGTAAAGCTATAGTCTTTTCTGTTCTTAATTGTTTTAATTTCATGCCTCTTTTAAAATGTCCTGAACATAAGCGCATAAATGCAATTCTATCTCTATGTTTGGGGTCCATATTTGCTTGAATTTTAAAAATAAAGCCAGTTACTTTATTTTCTACTGGATCGATATCTCTTTCTAATGAAGGCTGTTTTCTTGGTTTTGGAGTTATTTCCGTAAGACCATCTAATAGTTCCTGAACTCCAAATGTATTTACCGCACTTCCAAAATATATAGGTGTTAAATTACCTGCTAAATAGGCTTCTTTATCAAAAGGTTTACATAAACCTTTAACCATTGCTACCTGTTCTCTGAGTTCTTTTAAGGCTTCCATAGGTAATTTTTCTTCTAAGGCGATATCATTTATACCTTTTAATGTATCAATTATTTCTGGTTTTTTTTCTTTGTCTGTCTTATTAATCAAAATTAATTGATCTTTAATTAAATCGTAACAACCTAAGAACCTACTTCCCATTCCTATTGGCCAACTAACGGGACAAACATCAATTTGTAAAGTTTGTTCTATTTCATCAATCAAATCAAATGGATCCTTAGATTCTCTATCCATTTTATTAACAAAAGTTGTTATAGGCATATCTCTTAATCTACAAACTTCAAATAACTTTTTGGTTTGAGTTTCTATTCCTTGAGCCCCATCTAATACCATAACAGCAGAATCAACAGCTGTTAAAACTCTATAAGTATCTTCAGAAAAATCTTGATGGCCTGGAGTATCTAATAAGTTAAATATTTTATCTTTATAGGTAAATGTCATAACAGAAGATGATACAGAAATTCCTCTTTCTCTCTCAACTTTCATCCAGTCAGAAGTTGCCCTTCTTTGATTTCCGCGAGCTTTTACAGCTCCAGCGAGTTGGATAGCACCACCAAAAAGTAATAATTTTTCTGTTAATGTTGTTTTTCCAGCATCTGGATGAGCAATAATAGCAAAAGTTCTTCTTTTATCTATGTTTTTTATTAAGTCATTCATAAATAATATTTCTTATATTAACAATGTTACGTCAAGCTAATTAAATAGAATAATTTTACTATTACTATAAAGTATATTTATAAATTGAAAGTTATAGGCTCATTATGGTTATTAAAAATTGGCACAATTTTGTTCAAACAAAAGACGCATCTATTTTAGATAATTTATTATCAGAAAATATTATTTTTTATTCTCCTGTAGTGCATTCACCTCAAATAGGGATCAGTATTTCAAAAAAATATTTAATTGCGGCGTCTGAAGTACTGTTTAATAATAAATTTAAGTATATCAATGAAATACATAATAAGCATTATGCAATATGCGAGTTTGAATGTGAGCTAAATGGTATTTATATAAATGGTGTAGATATCATTAAATGGAAGAAACATAAAATCACATCTTTTAAAGTAATGGTGCGGCCATTAAAAAGTATTTTATTATTAAAGGAAAAAATGGCTGAAATATTAATTAAAGATTAATTCAAGTGTTTTTAATATTGTTAAAAATACTTGAAACTTCATTTATTAATTTTTGTACTAAATCTTTTGCAGGCATATTTTCTGACATAGGAGCAGATTGACCAGCCCATAAAGATAAAAAACTTTCGTCACCTGTTTGGGCAGCTATATTAGCCAATGGCTTGATAATAGATCCTACTGTAGGAAAATCAGGAAGCATGAACTCTTTACCATCAAATTCCTGCAATAAATAATTAACTATACCTCTTGCTGGTCTACCAGTAAATGCACTCGTAATTCTTGTTTCTCTTGATTTTGAATCATCTAAAGCTTTTTTCCAAAGTGGGTGCACAGAAGCTTCTGGACATTTTAAAAAGGCAGTACCTAATTGAACTCCTTCTGCTCCTAGCATCATAGCAGCAACTATACCTCTTCCATCAGCTATACCTCCAGCAGCTATAACAGGTAAATTAATACTATTAACAATTTGAGGCAATAATGAAAATAATCCAATTTCACCCTCTTTATAAGAGGAGTGAAAAGTACCTCTATGTCCGCCTGCTTCAAAACCTTGAGCAATAACCGCATCAGCTCCTGAGTTCTCTAGTATTTTTGCTTCTTCAACTGTTGTAGCAGAACTAATTATATATATTTTTTGTTCTTTAATTTCTTTAATGTAATCATCTGTAGGTAACCCAAAATGAAAACTTACAACTTTTGGGTTCATTTGAAGTAATAAATCAAGTTGTGCCCTATTAAAAGTTTCGCAAGTATTTTTAATATCTGGGATTTTATCAATACCATATTTTTTATAATATTTTGATGCATAATCTTTATATTCTTTATTTATAGCAACCTTACTTAAAGCTTCTTTGTGAGTAAAAAAATTTATATTAACTGTATTATTAGTTTTGCTTAGTAGGTTATTATAATCTGGTAAAATATTTTCAAATTTATGATAGCTTAAACCAAGTGATCCTAATCCTCCCGCATTAGATACTTCCGATGCAAGCTCTATGCTTGCTGCACTAGCCATGGGTGCTTGTATAATTGGATATTTAATATCTAAATCATTTGAGAGTTTGTTTTCATACCATTTCATATTAATTGCCCACAAAGTTAGGTTTTCTTTTTTCAATAAAAGCTTTAATGCCTTCTTTATGATCGTTAGATTTAGATGCTTTAATTAATTCTACAGCTTCTTGATGTAACGCCTCTTCTAAATTTAATTGATAACTATTATTAATATTTTTTTTCATAGCTTTTAAAGCAAAGGATGAGAAAGAACCTAGTAAATTAGCATATTCTAAAGTAGATTTTAATAAATTATCTCCCTTAATAATATTATCAAATAAACAAATCTTAAGTCCTTCTTTAGCAAATATTTTTTTATTGCTAAACATAATATCTTTAGCTTTAGGAACTCCTACTATTCTAGGAAGTAGCCAAGACATCCCATAGTCCCCTGTTAAAGCTATTTTTCCATAGCCTGCTATTACAAAAGCATTTTCATTTACAAATCTAAAGTCACATGCCAGAGCTATAGATAATCCTGCTCCTGCAGCTGCACCCGGTATTGCGGCTATTGTAGGTTTTGAAAAATTATAAAGAACATGTGTTAGCGTCATCTGCTTAACTTGTAAATCCTTAATAGTTTCTTCATCAGATTGGTCTTTACTCCAACCTTCATTTTTATTTTTAGATGAATTCATTGATTTTACATCACCACCAGCACAAAAAGCATCACCAGCTCCTGTAATAATAAGACTGTTAACTCTTTTATCTGTATTAAATATAGATATTTGTTGTCTTAAAGCTGGTGTTAATTCATCTGATAAAGCATTTTTTGATTCTGGTCGATTGAGTGTTATTATTCCAATGTTACCATGTATATGAGATAGTAGTTGTCTAGTACCTGTTTCTATTTCAATGATATGTTTCATATTTTTGACCATGTTTAT
>ENA-OWPI01001373-OWPI01001373.1-marine-metagenome-genome-assembly--contig:-NODE-1373-length-27430-cov-4.105034_pt1 | contig 27430 bp, 33 predicted proteins | sample MGYA00238138_ERZ651775 | MGnify/ENA primary metagenome ERZ651775 (study PRJEB26906, sample SAMN06265043) | marine metagenome | isolation source: Helgoland LTER site | place: Germany:Helgoland, sampling...
GTCAAAAAACTATTTATGATCAAGAACATTTAGATAGTGAACCTGTGTTAGGTAATATGTGGGCTAACATTAATCCACCAGGTGGAATGAATAGAGCACATCAACATCCAAACTCATTATGGTCAGGTGTATATTATATCAAAGCACCTAAGAACTCAGGACATTTAAAGATAGATGATCCAAGATCTGTCGCTTGTATGGTTAGACCAAACCAAAAAAAAGGTCCAGTGCCTGAAAGATTATTTAGAGAAACACATTACGAACCAGTTGCTGGAAGATGTATTATGTTTCCATCTTGGTTAATGCACTGTGTTGATCCTAACGAATCTAATGATATAAGAATATCAGTGTCATTTAATTTTTTACAGAAAGGTATGTTTGTATGAGTTTTCAAACTAATAAATATCAAGTAATAAAGAAAGCTGTATCATATGATCTAGCTAACTTTGCATTAAATTATTTACTACTTAAAAGGGATGCAACAAGATTTATGTATGAAAATAATCTACATTCACAGTCCCCGATCCTTGGAACATGGACCGATCAACAGATACCAAATACATTTTCTTGTTATGGTGATTTTGTAATGGATACATTACTAGTTAAAATGTTGCCTGTAATGAAACAACATACAGGATTAGATTTGATACCAACTTATTCTTACACTAGAGCCTATAAAAAAGGTGATTGTTTACATAGACACAAAGACAGACCTAGTTGTGAAATATCTACAACTATTAATCTAGGTGGAGATCCTTGGCCAATCTTTATAGATGGCACAGGTGCCAATTCTGTTATCAATGAAAGACAAAATCTTGTTAAACCCGATGCTCCAAAAGGTGAAAAAGTATTACTTGAAGTAGGAGACATGCTAGTGTATTCTGGTTGCGAACTAGAACATTGGCGAGAACCTTTTGATGGTCAAGTATGTGGACAAGTATTCTTACATTATAACCATGTAAATGGTCCTTTTGCTGAAAAGAACAAGTTTGATGGAAGACCAATGTTAGGTCTACCTTCGTTTGTAAAATAGCAATAGATTTTTACCATTTTTGTTATATACTTTAAATTATGCCATTAACTCAATTAAATTTTCAACCAGGAATTGATACTGAAAATACTCCTACTGGAGCAGAAGGTAAATGGGTAGATGGTGATAAAATAAGATTTCGTAAAGGACTTCCTCAAAAAATAGGCGGTTGGACAAAATTTAGTACAGATTATTATGTAGGAGTTGGAAGAGCTTTAGAACAATGGTTTGCTTTAGATGGTTCTCGTCTTGAAGCTTTAGGAACTGATAGAAAAGTATATGCTTATGCTTCAGGAACAAGTCAAGATATTACTCCTATAAGATCAACAGAAGCTCTTGTTAATGCTATTAGTACTACTTCAAGTAGTGACATTATAACTATCACAGATACAACTCATGGGGCTATACAAGGTGACTTTGTCACACTAAGTAGTGTAAGTACTGATGTTGGTGGAATTCCTGCAGCTACATTAGATGCTGAATATGAAATTTTAAGTATAGCAAATGTTGATGCTTATACTATTCAAAGTAGTGCAACAGCAACTTCTTCAGTAGGACCTACTGCTAATTGTACTGTTACTTATCAATTAAATATTGGACCAAGTGAACAAACTTTTGGATATGGTTGGGGAGCCGGTACTTGGAGTGCCGGTACTTGGAATACTCCTAGAACAAGTTCACAAATTACTCTTGATGCAAGGTTATGGTCTATCAATAATTGGGGTGAAGATTTAATAATAACACAAAAAGATGGTGGAACTTACGAATGGGATACTTCAGGAGGAATGACTGATAATAGAGCTACAGTTATTGCTAATGCTCCTACTAATTCTACTTTATCTTTAGTATCTACAGAAACTAGACACGTTGTGTGTATGGGAACAGAGACAACTATTGGTGATATAGCTACTCAAGATAAAATGTTTATTAGATGGTCTGATCAAGAAAATTATAATCAATGGACACCTAATGTAACTAACTCAGCAGGATCACAAAGAATAGCTGGAGGAAGTGAAATTAGATGTGCAAGACCTGCTAAAGGAACTATACTAGTATGGACAGATACTACAATGCAATCAATGTCTTTTATAGGTCCTCCTTTTATATTTGGTTTTAGACAATTAGGTAATGACTGTGGAGCTGTCGGTCTTAACTCCGCAATGGTAATTGATGATGTAGCTTACTGGATGTCAGATGGACAATTCTTTAGATACGCAGGATCAGTTCAAGAAATACCTTGTCCTATACTAAATCATGTATTTGAAGATATTAATAAAACTCAATATGCACAAGTCTATGCTGCACAAAATTCAGAGTTTTCTGAAGTAATATGGTACTACTGTTCTAGCTCCGCGGATCAAAATGATCGTTATGTAATTTATAATTATCTAGAAAACTCTTGGTATTTTGGAACTATGGATAGAAGTACTTATCAAGATAATGGTGTTGAATTAAATCCTTTAGCTACGGAGTATTTATCTACTTCTAATGCAAGTACTATTTCAACAATTAATGGATTAACAGAAGGTAGAAGTTTAATTTATGCTCAAGAATCAGGAGTAGATGCTGATGGCTCTGCTTTAACAGCTTATATTCAATCAGGTGATGGAGATATTGCTGATGGTGAAACATTTAGTTTTATTAATAAAGTTATACCAGATTTTCAAAATCAAACTGGAAACACTGTCATTACTTTAAGTGTTAAAGACTATCCTAATGATACCGCAACAGTAGGAGAAACTTTGACAGTAAACAACACAACTAGGTTCGTTAATACACGTATTCGTGGTAGACAATCTAATATTAAGATAGAAAATAATAATATTGGAGATAACTGGAGATTTGGTACATTAAGAGTAAATATAAAACAAGATGGAAAAAGATAAATATACTATAAGACCAGCTAGAATATCTGATGCTGTTCGTATAAGAGAACTACTTAAAACGTGGCTTACAGAGGCTCCATTCAACTTTGGAAACACTAATAATACTAAAGCTTTAGAGAATATAGTATTTTACATTAAGAATAGTTTTGTTATAGTAGTAGAATATGAAAATATTATTATAGGAACATTAGCTGCTACAGTTGATGAGACATGGTATAGTGACAAAAAGTTCATGAGAACTTTATGGTTACACGTGAATCCTAAACATAGAAACTTTAGGATCTTTCGTTCTATAATGATAGTTTTTAAAGAATACGCATTAGCAAATAAAGTAACTGCGATATGCGAAATCTTTCAAGGTAAAGACGTTGAAAGAAAAGACAAGGCTTTTATTAAATTAGGATTTAAAGTTATCGGAGGAACTTATATAGTCAATGGGTAGTATTTTCAAACCAAACACCACTGTAGTACAAGCACCACAGCAGTCATCGACTAGCTATGATATACCTGAATACTTTAAAGAAATTCAAGAACGAACTTTAAGAACAGCAGAAAATGTATTCTCTCAACCTTACACTGCTTATCAAGGTCAACGTATAGCTCCACTTAATCCAATGGAGGAAGCTGCAGCTAATGTATATACTAATCAAATTTTACCTGAATCAGGACAACTTGCTGCAATAGGTGCTCAAACTTATGATGCTAACACTGCTGCAACTTATGCTAATCCTTACGAACAACAAGTTATCTCTGGAGCTTTAGGAGATTTAGGAGAAGCTTATGGTCAAACACAAAAACAAATGAATGCACAAGCAATTGGTGCTGGAGCTTTTGGTGGATCAAGACAAGGCATAGAAAACGTATTAGGAAGAGAAAGATATTTAGATACTGTAGGAGATACATCAGCTAGATTAAGACAAGCTGGTTTTGAATCAGGTGCTAATAGATTTGCTCAAGATAGAGCAGCACAGTTACAATCAGCTCAATCTCAAATAGGTGCTTTAGGACAATCAGCAGCAGGACTTGCCGGTTTTGGAACTCAAGCTCGTGGTATAGAACAAGCTGGACTTGCAGAAAACTATCGTGACTTTATAGAAGAAAGAGAATATGGTGCTGGACAAATAAGACAAATGGTTGGAGCTTTATCAGGTGCTCCTATTAGAAGTTATGGAGAAGAAAGATCAGGATCAGTAGGTACACCAGTTGCTGGCCCAAGTACCTTTGGTCAAGTTGCTGGAGCTTTAACAGCAATACAATCTGACATAAGATTAAAAGATGATATTAAATTAGTTGGTAAATCTCCATCAGGAATTAAAATTTATAACTTTAAATACAAAGGTGATGATAAAAAATATCAAGGTGTCATGGCTCATCAAGTTCCTCATGCATCAATTGTTAATGATGAAGGTTATCTAATGGTAGATTACAATAAACTCGATGTAGAGTTTAAGGAGATATAATGGCTTTAGAAAATATAGAAGAAAACCAAGAAAAAGTTAATGCAGCTGCTTTATCAGTAATTGAAGATGGGGCTGGATTGAAAGTTGCTAAAGAAGATATTGAAATGCAAGAAGGAAATCAGTCAGGTGATATTGATATTAAAGAAAAAGTAACTAAAGATGGTAAGTTTTCTATTGATATAATGGGAGCTTTATCTAATGTAGGAAGTTCTGCAACTGCTTTTGTTCAAGGTGTAGGATCAAATCTTTCTGCGATAGCAGAAGCTGTTCCTAATAAAATTGAAGAAATTGCCTCTGATCCCGTAAAGAAAAAGAATTTTATGAGAGGTCTAGAAATTATAAATGCTTCTTCTGGTATAAAACCTATAGGTCAAGCTAAGTCAACTTTTGGAGCTATTAGTGAAGGATTACTTAAAGCTGAAAAAGGATTTATTGCAACTGATTTAGCAAAAGCTAAAATAGAAGCAGCTAAATTAAAAGCTTTAAATACAAAAAGAGGTGTATTAGAGCCAGCTGAAGCAGCACTTTTAAAAAATTATTCTGCATATACAGAAGAGTATGCAAAAAAGAAAAAAGAATTTGAATCAACTTTTAATATTTATGGACTTTTGAAAAAAGCTTCATTTGAAAAAAAAGAATTACCTACTGGTGTTTTATCTAAAATTTTTCAAGGAACAGAAGCAGCAATATCTGAAATTGCAGGTGGAGCTGAACTATTAGATGCTGTACTTAAAAGAGGTGGCGATACTCAATTTATGAATTCTAAAGATCAAGTTACTTTTAAAAATATGTTAGGAGCTGCTGTTAAACAAAAAATTGTAGGTCAAGTAAAAGAATTATATCCTGTATCTAATAAAGATATAGAAATACTATTACAAACAGTAGGAGATGTTGGAACTAACCCTGAAGCATTAAGACGTTTAGTTTCTGCACAAATGGCTGCAAGAGAAATTGAAATAAATCAAAGAAAATATGCTGATAAATATTTTAAAGAAAAAGATTTAGGATTTAAAGATTCATCTTTTAAAGATTCAGAAAAAGAATTAGCTGATAATTTTAGAAAAAGTGTTAATAGCGAAACTTTAATAGCTATGTATGGAACAGATAAAGATATTTCTGATTCTGGAATTATTGCAGCAAAATATTATCAAGATTTACAACCACAATTTGAAGATGGTAAAAATCCATTTGAAATATTTACAGCAAAAAGAGATGAAGATCAAGATGATTTAATTTTATCTATTGAAGAATTTCAAAAAAATTTACCCGAATAAAATTAAAATGATATGGCAGAACTAAATGAAAAACAAAAAGATTTTTATAACAATCTTATAGCTAATCAAGTTGAGGCTGAAACTGCTGAAAAATTAGTTACTGGTGAATTATCTGCAGCTGATTACAAACTATCCTTAAATAAAACTAAAGCTACATCTGAAGAAGAACTTTTTACTAATAAAGGTTATGATGTAGAGTTAATGAAAACTACTAAAAAAAATATTAAAAAGAAAAAAGATAGAGCAGCAAATAGTGCTGCTGCAGATGATTTTTCAGAAGAAAGTATTTTTTTAGCAGAGTATGAACCTAGTAAAAGAGAATTAGTAGAATCATATGGTATTAATGCTGAAAAAGATAATGAACTTCCTTCAAATATTAGAATGGCATTAGGATTTGGTTTAGCTGATGAAGATTTAGCAAAAATAGATGCTAAAAAATTATATAAAAATTATTTAATAGAAGAAAAAAAATATGATAAAGAGTTAGTTGAATCTTTAGATGAAAATATAGAATTTAAATATCAAGAATTACCTGGCTTTGATGGTAAAGGTAAATCCAGAGTTTTAACTTATAAAGTTCCTGAAGAATTAGGTGGTACTAATAAATGGACAGTAACTAACTCTCCAGGTTTAGTTCCCAATGCTGGAGATTTAAAATCAATTTTAGCAGATGCTGGTGTAGTAACAGCCGCAATAGGTGGAGGTGTAGCAGGAAGTTATGTAGCTCCAATTGCTGGTACAGCTGCTGGTTCTGCTAGTGCTGTATTTTCTGCTGAATTAATAAAACTATATGCTGGTAAAGAACAATTTGGTTTAGCTTCAAATTTATCAGAAGAAGAATTTGATAGTGCTGCATTAAAGCAAGCAGCAATTACAGCTGGAATAGATTTAGTTGCAACACCTGCTTTTTTACTTACAGGTCAAGCTATTAAAAAAATGTTTATGACATCTGCTTTAGACAAAATTAGTTCTAAATCAATTAAAAATATGGTCAACTCTGGAAAACTTGATAATGAATTAATTAAAAATTTAGATGATGCTAAAGCTATATTAAAAGATAATGGAATTGATGAAAAATTGGCTGATGAATATCTAGCAGCAAACGTTGCTAAAGCTTTTAAAAATCCTGCTTTAGTTCCAGAGGGAGATGCTATTAAAAAAATTACCGTAGCAGAAGGTGAAGAAATGGCTGCAAAAAGTGTAAGAATTAATGACACTGAACAAAAATTAATTAAACAACTTTCAGGACTTGATGATGTTAAAATAAGTCAATCACAAAAAGATGATATTATAAATGACATATCAGCTAAAATAAGAAACATAAGACAAACAGAAATAGATGAGGCTGCTAATAAAGTTAAATTAGCAGAAGGTAATATTGATATAGTTAAAAGAGATTTACTTCCTGACACAGAAACTTCTTACATAGATAATATAGGAATTACTTTTAATGATTTAAATTTTAATGTTAAAAATACTTTATCAGCTTTAGAAACTTCAATTAATAGAAGTGCGGTAAAAAATAATGTTAGAGTTAATGTTGATGCAAAAGATTCAATTAAAGTAATAAATAAAATTATTAATGAACACAATACAGCATTAACTAAAAGAATGAAAGCACCTACTAAAAAAAATGGTCTTTTAAATAATAAAGAATACATGAAAAAATATCAAGCTAATGAATTTGCTAAAACTTTAGAAGCAACATTAGGAGGCGTAAGTGGAAGAAAAGAAGTTATAAGTGTATCTCAAATTTTAAAAGATGGTTTAAAAAGTTTAGATGATATGTCATTTAAACAAGCAGTGACATGGAGAGCTATTTTAAGAGGAGCTGAAAATAATGCAACTCTTCCTAAACCTGTATTAAATGCAATTACAAAAGCTAAAAGAACTTTTAATGACGCTATTGAACAAGCTACTTCTAAAAATGAACAATTAGCAGCAGACGTTGCTAAATATGATTCTTTATTAGTTAATTATAGAAATGGTTTTTTAGATAAATTATCAAAAGAAATTGGTTATGGTCCTAGTAAAAGAGTAACAGCTAACATTGAAGGAAGAGTTGGAAAAAGTAGAAGTTTATTTACTAAATTTATTGATGACACTAATGAATCAATAGATGAAGCTCTTAAATTAAAAGAGCTTATAGATAGTAAAGCATTTACAGTTTCACAAATAAATAAAATTAATAATTCATTATATGAAAATTATTTTAATAAAGTATTTCCTAAAAAGTCAGGTGGTAAAGGATTAGAAACTCATGAAGAATTTATTAAAAGATTTGGTTCAAATTATAAAATTATTTTAGGTGATGAAAAGTATGCTAAATTTGTAAAGTCAAATAAAGATGCTTTAAAAGTAATTGATGATGCAGTTAATGCACAAATTAAAGTTAATAATGCAGTTTCTGAAGCTTTACCAGGAATGCCTATTAATGTATTGGACCGTGGATCAGCTACTGATATTGTACAACAACTTTTAACTAAAATGAAAAGTAATGACGTATCACAGTTAGTAAAAAATTTAAGTAACTCTCAAGAAGGTTTAGCAGTATTAGTAGATACTAGAAAATTTTTTGTAAATAAAATGTTAAACGAAACTTATGCAAAAACACCAAATGGTCAAATAATTAATGGTAGAATGAACGGTCAAATGTTAGATAATTTTATTACACAAAACAAAGAAATTTTAGATCAACTTTTTAGTAAAGAATTTACTTCAACTTATAGAACAATGGCTAATGCTTTAAGAATGTTACAAGATGATTCTTTATTAGGAACAGCCAATGCTTTAACAGTAACAGAGGCAGCAAATACAGCTGGTATGTTTATAGATATATTTGCAGGACCATTAAATCATAAACGATTAGTTGTTAATAGATTAGCAAGATTATATGATAAATTTAATTTAGGTGGAGATAATATAAATTTATTAATGGATTATAAAATGGCAATTGAAGCAGCAAAGAAAAATTTTTTAGGTGGTAATTATCCTATTATTTTAGATACATTAGGTTCATCTAGTAAACCAGTTCATAAAAATATTTTAAAAAGATTATTAGAATCAGTAGGACTTACAAGAAATTATAAAGGAATTAATATTAGAACTTTAGCAACTAAAGAATATCTAAAAGAAAAAGGTAATATAGATGAAAAAGGTAATACTACTTTTGGTATCACTTACGAAAATCAAATGCCCGATGATGGAAATGTTTTTACTGCAGTAGATAAAGTTTTATCCGGTTTAGGAAAAGAAGCTAAAAAAGATGTAATTACTAGAACTACTAATTTAATTAAACAATTTAAAAATATGTGGTTTGGATCAGGAGAAAATAAAAAAGGAAATGTTTTAAATAGAGATTTTGCCGAAGAAGAATTTAACGAGAAATTAAAATAATGACTAAAAATACAACTTCAATCAGATTAGATAACCACGAAAAGTTGTGTAGAATAATGCAAAAACAAACTCACGATAAAATAAACGATTTAGCAAAACAAATTAATAGATTGGAAAAAATATTAATTGGAGCAGCGGGCCTAATGATATCATTACTAGGTGCTGGCTTGATTCAATTGATTGGCTAATGCTTCAAAAGAATAAAGGTTGTCTTTGTGAAAATATAGCAGTGTGTTGGTTACAAGAGAATGGTTACTTTGTATTTAAAGGTTGTCAAACTCAATCAGCCATAGACTTAATTGCCGTGCATCCAGTTACTTTAGAGTGTCAATATTTTGATGTTAAAATGAGTGGTAAAAGAAAAGATGGATCAGAAATTAATAGAGTGCCTAGAATTAAAAACAGTAAAATACAAATTTTATCTGTAGACTTAGAAACAAAAAAATGTAGAATAGTGCCTAGGAGAAAAATACAATGGACCTAAGAAAAAAGACAGAAATGATCGTAGTACACTGTGCTGCAACTAAACCATCTATGGATATAGGTGCGTCTGAAATTAAAAAATGGCATGTAGACGATAATGGTTGGGATGATATAGGTTACCACTATATTATTAAAAGAGGTGGTCTAGTAGAAGTAGGAAGACCTGAAGCTTTTCAAGGCGCTCATGCACCTGCAGCTAATTCTAAAAGTATAGGAATATGTTTAGTAGGTGGTATGTCAGAAGATGGAGATGCTGAGAATAATTTTACAATAGAACAATTTTTATCATTAAAAGATTTATTAAAAAGATTACTAATGACTAACTCTAATATTCAAGAAATAGTAGGTCATTGTGATATTCAAGACAATAAACCTAATTGTCCTGGATTTAATTTAAAAGAATGGTTGCACAAGGAGGATATTAATGTTTAATAAATTTAAAAATAAAATAATAGATAAAGTAAATATAATTTCAGAAATTTTTAATAAAAAACAGTGGACTGTTTTAATAGTATTATTTATTTTATCAATAATTTTAGGAAGTTAATATGTGGTTAAGTATTGCAAAAATGGCATTTCAAACAGGTGCTCATGTAATAAAAAATCGTCAACAAACTAAAATGTTAGTTTCTGATGCTGAAAGATTACATGCTCAAAAAATGGCTAATGGTGAAGTAGAATATAAAAAAGCAGTCATGGCTAATAATAATCAAGGCTGGAAAGATGAGTTCGTGTTAATTTTGGTGTCCGCACCTGTGATGTTATTAATATGGTCTATCTTTTCTGAGGATCCAGAGATAATGATGAAGGTAGAAATGTTTTTTGAATACTTTAATAGTATGCCTTTCTGGTATCAAGCTTTATTTATTGGTGTAGTTTCTGCAATTTATGGTTTAAAAGGTGCTGACATAATTAAAAAAAAATAATGATTAAAAATTGTAATAAGTGTAAAAAAGAATTCGAAGCTAAAGAAGAACTAGATATGTTCTGTAGTGATGATTGTAAACAAGAAGCTCTTGCTGATCTAGATAAAGACAGTGATGAGTGTTTAAGCTGTCAGTAAATGATTGATAGATTTTGTTATAAATTTTTTGCAAAGATAGATGATGTCTGTGAATGGATAGCTAATAAAATATCTGGACCTAGATGTCAGTGTAAAAAGAAATCAAATAAATAACTCTTTCCATTCATCACCTGTTATTTGATCAGCTAATTTCTTCTTAGTACTTAAAGCTTGTAATATTTTTTCATCAATAGTATTAGGACAGACAAAATCTATATAAGTTACTTTATCAGTTTGGCCAATACGGTGGGCTCTATCTTCTGATTGAAGTCTTACTTCCATATCATAAGTATTATTAAAATAGATAACAGTCTTAGCTGCAGTTAAAGTTAATCCGTAACCACCAGTTCTAGGTTGACCTACAAAGTATTTTATTTCTCCAGCTTGAAATCTTTCTACTATTTTTTGTCTTTCTTCTGATGGAGTATCTCCAAAAAAAGAAGCAACTTTACTTGCTCCATATTTTTTAGATAAAGTTTCTTGAATCAATTTAATAGAATTACGATAAGTAGCCCATATAATTACACCACCTTGAGTTTCTTCTAACACATCTAGTAGTTCCTGAAGTCTAGAGTTAGTTCCTTTTATAACTTCTTCAGTTCCATCGTCATATTTAATAAATCCACATAGGATCTGCTGAAGTCTTAATAATCGTGTGATTACGAGAGGCGCAGTCACTAATTTCTCTTGTTCTAGTTCTAATATAGCTCTTTTTCGTAATGTGTGATACATGAGCTTCTGGTCCTTTGTCATGTCTATTTCTCTTTTTATTCTTAATTTAGGAGGTAAATCTAAACATTCTTCCTTAGTTACTCTAAAACTATGTTGTTCTAGAATTTCTTGAAGTTCATCTAGTCTTTGATACTCTACTATTTCATCAAAGCTATGAGTAGCTGTTCTTCTTCTACGCATTACACAATAAGCATTACGATAAGCATAGAAACTGGATTGAAATATAAACTCATCTAAAAAATGTATTTGAGCCCATAAGTCTAGAGGACCTTGGGTCACTGGAGTTCCAGTTAATATTCTTCTATACTTAGCAAGCTTTCCTAATTTTAAACAAGCTTTAGTTCTTCTAGCTGTTCTATTTTTTATATTACTACTTTCATCTATCGTCCATAAACAATTAGAAGTATTTAATAATCGAGTTAAATAATTCTTACCTTTATCTGTAGATAGAGCTTCAATATTAACAATAAAGAATTTTAATTTATGAGAAGGATTTAAAAAGTTAGTTAGTGTTTCTATATTAGATTTAGTTTCAGCTGGATTCCAAATACATATATCAGTAAAAGCTTTTACATCATCAGGCATATGTGTTTTAAATTCAGACGCAACCCAGTTCCTATACACACCTTTAGGTGCTGCTATGATAGCACAATTGATTTTACCTTCTCTATATAGATAAGCTATATTATCTATAATTACTTTAGACTTACCAGTACCTTGTTCCATAAACAAAGCATAAGCTTCTCTATCTTTCGATTTTAAAAATACATCATACTGATGTTTAAAAGGTTTAGTTTTAAATTTATACTTTATAAAATCATCGTCATTAATAAATTTAACTTGCATTTAATCTTTCTGTTTTCTAATTATAATTTTACTTTATATAACTTTAAATATATAAGTAAATAATAAAAATAAGAAAGGAGAACATTATGGCTAAAGTTTACATAGTGCAAGAAAATCCGAATGTAAATGTTATTGGTGCTGGTAGGTTTGGAGAACTTATTCCTATGCTACCACCTGGAAGACAAATTACTCTTTCACCTTCTCCTGTAATTAGATTACTCTCTAATAAGTTAAGAGAGTTTTCAGATGATGACTTTTTATTAGCAATGGGTGATCCCGTAGCTATTGGAATTGCGTCTATGGTTGCAGCAGACGTTAATAACGGAAAAGTTAATATGTTAAAATGGGATAGAGAAAATCAATGCTATTATAATGTAAAGATTGATCTATATCAGAAAGGAGAAAGTAATGAGTAAAGAAGCTTGGATTTTCGATTCAGTTGAAAAACACAAGAAAAAAGAAAGTTTACCAGTAGTAGGAATAGAAGTAGTTACAGCTATTGGAAATAAACTTATTAAGAAAAAGAAAAATCTTATGGAAGAGGAAGAAAGATTAAAAATCTTGAAAGCTCAAATTCGTGAGATTGAAGAAAAAGAATTACCTGATGCTATGGCGTCATGTAATGGAATGACTAGATTTGATTTAGAAGATGGAAGTCAAATTTCAGTTAAAGACGATATATTCTGTTCTATTAGAGCTGATGTTAAAGCAGATGCTTTAAAATGGTTAGAGGAGAATGGACATGCGGAACTAATTAAACATGATGTTAAAGTTAGTTTCCCTAAAGGCAAGTATGATCAGGCTGATAAGCTGATTGAGGTTTTATCTAAAAATTTTAAAGATATACCTTATGATGAAAAAGCAGACGTTCATTCAGGCACTTTAAAAGCTTGGGCTAAAGATCAATATAAATTAGGTCAGGAATTACCTGAAAATTTATTTAGTGTCTATGAAGCAAGCATTGCTAAAGTTAAACTCGGAAAGGAGAAATAAAAATGGCAGATAAACAAGTACAAGTTAAGTCTAGCACTGAAATCTCATTAGGAGATATATCAAGTGATTCACTTATAAAAGCAGTTGGTAAAGGATTAGAAAATGTATCTAATGATGATATTACTATTCCTAGATTAGCTGTCGTTCAAGCAGGCTCTCCACAAAGGAAGAAAAAAGATGAGAAGTACATCGAAGGAGCTGAAGAAGGTCATATCTTTAACACTGTAACTAATCAGTTATACGATGTTGAAGGTATTACAGTTATACCTTGTGGATATAAAAAGTCCTATGTAGAGTGGGTACCTAGAGAAAGTGGTGGCGGATTAGTTGCTATTCACGATATGAAACCTGAAGGTACGACCGTGGATCCTAAAACTAAGAAATCATTTCTTGGCGAAAATCAAATAGTTGATACAGCTGAGCATTTTATCTTAATTAAAAATGACGATACATGGGAACCAGCAATTCTAACAATGACTTCTAGTAATCTTGGAGTTTCAAGAAAGTGGAATACACTTCTTAAAATGAAAAAGATTAATATAAAAGGTCAAATGGTAGAGCCACCTTCATTTTTATATAAATTTAAATTATCTACAATCAATGCTGAGAATGATTTAGGTAGTTGGTTTAAATATAAAATCGAAGAAGAAGGTCAGATTGATAGTAAAGATACTTTCAGTCAAGCTGAAGCTCTTGCAGATTCAATAGGTCAAGGTAAAGTTAAAGGATCAGATCCTATTGATACTGAAGTTTCTAGTACACAATCATCAGGAGAGACAGCTAAAACTCCCTTTTAATTATGTTATCAGAAGATTTTTTTAGAGTATTTCCTGGATTAAATAGAGCTTATGGCCAATTCTTTATAACTGAAAGAAAAGGTCCTAAGCTTGACGGCTATGGAAAGACTGTAAGAGAATCATATGAAACAAAACTATGGAAAGAACACCTAGATGGTAAAACTGGTCTAGGTGTTATTCCGATAGATGAAAATAATCAATGTAAATGGGCTTGTCTAGATGTAGATGATTACTCTGTTGATATAGAAAAAATTAGTAAACAGTTTGTTAAAAAGAATTTAATAGTTTGTAGATCAAAATCAGGTGGAGCACACATATTTATATTTACTAAAAAGCCAGTAAGTGCTTCTTCAATGATTAATAAATTAAAAGATATTGTTAAAAAATTTGGATTTGTAAAATACGATTTAAGACCTCAACAAACTAAATTATTAAATAAAGAAGATGTAGGAAGTTGGCTTAATATGCCATACTTTGGAGGAGAACAATCAGATAGATATGCTTTATATGATGGTGAAGTATTAACTCCTGAACACTTTATTAAATGGGTAGATAAGTTTGCTGTTAATAGTTTAGATGAAATTGATTTAAATTTTATTAAAAAGTTAAATAAATCAAATGAAATATTACCAGGAGGACCACCTTGTTTACAACAGTTGCTATCTCAAGGTCCTTTAGGAGAAGGTGGAAGAAATAACGGTCTATTTAATATAGGAGTATATCTTAGAAAAAGATTTCCTGAAGAATGGCAAGAAAAATTAGAAGAATATAATGACGAACATCTTGATCCACCATTAAAACCTAGAGAGTTTACAGCAGTATTAAATAGTTTAGATAAAAAAACTTATAATTATAAATGTAAAGATTCACCAATTAATTCAGTTTGTAATAAAACTAAATGTTTAACATGTGAGTTTGGTATAAATGATGAGGGAACTATGCCTATTTTAAATAGTATAACTAAAATATTAACTAATCCACCTCAATACTTTTTAACTTTAAGTGAAAAGAAAGTAGGTCCTTTATCTAGTAAACAAGTTTATAGTTTTATAGATTTTAAACAGGTAGTGTTTGAAAATTTAGATATGTTACTTCCTAAGATAAACGACAGATTATGGACTGAAACAGTTAATGATTTAATGAGTAGAGTTATATCTGTAGAAGCACCTAAAGATAGTAGTAATGAAGGTCGTCTATTAGATTTATTAGAAAGATTTTGTACTGGTTCTACTTCATCTACAGAAATAGAAGATTTATTAAGAGGTAAAGCTATTATTCAAGAATATATTACTGAATTTAGAATTAACGACTTTATGGAATTTTTAGACAGACACAGATTTAAAGAATTTAAACTACATGAAATTACTGCCTATCTTAAAAATTTAGGTGCTACTCACGCAGGAAAAAAGATAAAAGGAAAATTTACGAATACTTGGAGTATACCAAATTTTCAAATGCAGACAGAAGAATTTAAACAACCAACAATAAATAAGGAGGCTTATGAATAAAGAAAAAGCAATTAATATACTATTAGAACATGCAATAAGAAGCACTGATTCTAGTGATGATGCATACGCACCAGAGGATTCTCTAACAGCTGCAATTTTATTTTTAGAAAATGATAGAAATAAAAATAAAAAAGATGCTACTGTAGAAGTAACTGGTCTACAAGTTAATTCTCATAAAGGAGCTTAATGATTTTATTTTTTGATACAGAAACTAATGGATTATGGCGTAGAGATTTACATGTTACTGATATAAATCAACCTAGATTAATTAGTTTAGCAGCCATGGTTTGTAAAGATGATGAAAGTTCTGTCAGTCAGATATCTTTACGATCCAAGCCAGATAACTGGACTATTCCTAAAGGAGCTTCAGATGTAAATGGTATAACTACAGAAGAGGCTACTAATACAGGTATTTCTACTCATAGTATTCTTTGTGCTTTAACAGAGCTATTTCAACAATGTCATACTCTTGTAGCACATAATGCTGCTTTTGATTTACAAATACTTGAAAGAGAATTTTATCAACATGGAATTAGATTTAAATTTCCAGAGAATATTCATTGTACAATGATGATGGCTAAAGATGAATTAAAATTAAAAGGACAATTTAAAGACTATAAATTTCCTAAACTACAAGAAACATTTGAAGCTTTTTTTCATTCATCACCTCAACAATATCACGATGCTTTATTAGACGTTCAATTATGTAAAGAGATATACTTTCATTTAAAAAGAAAAGGTGTAGAAACTAAAGGACCTCAAGATATTCCTAAAGAATTATTAGTAAGATTAGAAGGTGAAAGTTATGATAGATTTGTAATTTTCTTAAATGGACTTAATCCTAAAAAATTAACTCAATGGGAATTAGATTTTGGAAATTCAATGAGAGAAAGATTAAGTAAATTTGATAATCATTTTTTGCTTTCAAATAAACAATTAGAAATATTGAGAAAGTTATATAAAAAAAATGACCAAAACGATTAAAATATTTGGTAGCCCGGGAACAGGTAAAACAACAACTCTTTTAAAATTATTAGAAGAAAAAATTGCAGAAGGATATAGACCTGATAAGATAGGTTTTTTTTCTTTTACACGTAGAGCAATAAGAGAAGCAAGAAGCAGGGTTATTAAAAAATTTAATCTATCAGAAGATGACTTAGAGTATTTTAGAACTATACATAGTATGTGTTATAGAACTTTAAATATTAATAGTGGTCAAGTTTTTAAAGGAGAACGTGTTAAAGAGTTTAGTGAAGTTGCAAGAGTAGAGATGTCAGGAGTATCAGAGGAAGATACTTCAGGATTATCAATAGGAAATAAGAAAGGAGATTTATTATTATTTTGTGATGAAGTATCACGTTCTAGTGAAAGAAATTTAAGAGAAGTGTGGAAAGAATTAGAGTGTGAACACACGTGGGAAGAACAAGAATACTTTTCTAAAGCATTAAGAAATTTTAAAAAGTCTAAAAACCTTTTAGACTTTACTGATATGTTAGATTTATTTAATCAAGAAACTATCATACCTCAATTAGATGTAATTTTTGTAGATGAAGCTCAAGATTTAACTACTAAACAATGGAAAGTTATAGATAAGTTAACAAGCAATTGTAAATTAAGATATATAGCAGGTGACGATGATCAAGCTATCTATCGTTGGGCAGGTGCTGACGTTAAAAAGTTTTTAGATATTGAAGGTGAAATAGAAGTACTTCCTATTAGTTATAGACTTCCACAGACTATTCATAAGCTTGCGTGTGATATATCAAATAAAATATCTTTAAGACAAGTTAAGAACTGGACTTCAAGAGAGGATCGTGGATCAATAACTGATATAAGTTCTATTGAAGAAGTAGATATGTCAAATGGAGAATGGTTAATATTAGCTAGATCAGGTTATCAATTATTTAAAACAGAAGCTTATTGTAAAAGAATGGGTTGGTTTTATGAAAAAGGATATCATGAATTTAAAACAAATAAATTTGTAATTGCAATTAGATCCTGGATTAAATTAAATAGAGGTGATACTATATCATTCGATGAACTTAAAAAACTATATCAATGTATTAAAGGAAGAACAGGAATTAAGAGAGGATTTAAAAAGTTAGAAGGTGTAGACAATAATATGGAATTTTCTTTAAAATATTTACAAGATAATGTTGGCCTTTTAGCTACTGGTAAATGGGAAGATGTAATTATAGGACTTGATCCTGAAGACATACTAATGTTTGAATCATTAATTAAGTCAGGTGATATATTTAAAAATAAGGCTAGAATTAGATTATCTACTATACACGGTATAAAAGGAGGAGAAAGTGATAATGTTGTAGTTATTGCCGATATATCTTACAGAACTTGGAGAAAATTTAATGTTCAACCAGATGACGAACATAGAGTGTTTTATGTTGCAGTTACAAGAGCTAAAAAAAATTTGTTCTTGCTTCAACCTGAAACGAAGTATAGTTATGAATTAAGATAATTAAAAAGGAAAGAATTATGAAAGCTTTAGGAACGTATATATTTGCAGGTGGATTTACATTAGGAGTTAAAAAACATTTTGATGTTGAAGCACATTTTGAAATGAAACCAGGTTTATATAAAAAAACAGTTAAAGCTAATTTTCCTGATTTACCAATTTATGAAGGCGAAGATGATTGGCCTAGAAAAAAATATAAAGATAAAATTGATTTTGTATATTGCAACCCACCTTGTGCTCCCTGGTCAAACTTAGGTGCGACACAGAAAGGTGCGTCTGCATGGAAGAACGACCCTAGGATCGAATGTTGGAGAAATAGTTTTAACTTATTAAAAGAGTTAAGACCTTCAGCAATAGCCATCGAATCCGTTCCTAGGGTTTATTCCAAAAATGGTGGATATCCTATGATTATGGAATTAACTAAAGAAGCACATAAGTTAGGATATCAAACTACTCATCTTTTAATAGATGGTCAATTTACTGGTCTTAATCATAGTCGTAAAAGATTTTTTTTTATAGCAACTAAGTATAATTTAAATCCTTTTAAATTAAATTTTGCACCTTCTCCTAATACAGGAGAAGTTTTAAAATCATTTAAAGAAGAACATGGAGATGATATTGGTCATATATTTAAAATGACACCAACTGAAATTCCATATTTAAAACATTGTAAACAAGGTGAAAGTTTAAGAACTACATGGGAAAGATTTAATCCACCTGAAACTTGGGTAAGAGGAGGCATGCGTGGAGGAGTTAAAGGTAGACCTCAGTTTATGAAATGGAGATTATCAACAGCTAAAATTTGTCCAGTTATTGCTGGAGGATTTTATATTCACCCTACAGAAGATAGATTATTTGGTCACAAAGAGTTAGCTTATCTTGCAGGATTTCCTCATGATTATAAATGGGAAGGTCCAGTTGGATCTATTGGATCACAAATCGCAAGAGGAGTAATGCCACCTGTAGCTGAATATGTAGCAAGGATAGTAAAAGAGAGTATAAGTAATAAAGAGAAACCAGTAGAGCAACATATGACTGTAGATTTTAGAAAGCAACCAGAACAGGAGAGTTTAATTTGACACACGAAGATATATTTAAAATGATGCATGAAGATTTATTAGGAGATATAAATAGATTTCATAATAAATTTGGATTTAAGAAAAATGAAAAAGTTGGTATTCCAGATAATAATGAATTAGTTAATTTTAGAACTTCTTTTTTAATGGAAGAATTAGCAGAGTACACTCAAGCTATAACTAAAAAAGATGATGCAGGAGCTTTAGATGCTCTTGTTGATATAGTTTATATTGCTTTAGGTACAGCTTGGTTATTTAATTTACCTTTTGAAAAAGCTTGGAAAGAAGTGCAAACAGCTAATATGAAGAAGGTAAGAGCTAAAAGTAAATCAAAAAAACGTGGAACTGCTTTTGATGTAATTAAACCAAAAGGTTGGAAAGCTCCTAATATAGATCAAATAGTAGAGGAAGAGAAAGAACAGAATGAAGATATTAATAACAGGGTTTAACGCACTTACCATAGGCACTGCTAAAAGTCCTTTAAACATTGCAACATCTGCTAGAATATTACCAGGTGTCTTAAAAGAATTAGGACACGAAGTAACTCAAAAAGCAATTATACCAGGAGAAGATGTATCTCATTATGATAAAGTAATAGTCTATGTATTTGGTCCTAACAGTTTATCAGCTCGTTATTGGTATGGTGCGGCCTATACTATTATTAAAAGACCTGATGCAATTATATCAATAGACGATCATCAAACTAAAGAAACGGTATCTGGCTTTGGAACTTTTAGTAGAGGACATTGGAGAATATGGAAAAAATTATCTCAAGCTGGTAATCCTGTAGGTAAAATGTATTGGGACGAGGCTCAACCTTATAAAAAAGAAATTGAAGATTTAGTAGATACTTTTGCTTTTGACGAATGGCCACATAAATTATTAATACCTGCTTATGACGGAGGTAATTACGAGGCATTAAGATTAAAAGCTAAAGAAATAACTAATTGGGATCCATCACCTTTTACAAATTCTTATCTAAATGATCCTAAAGGTAAAGATTTATTTACAGAACAACCAATAGTTAAAAAAGAAAAAGCATGGGTTATGGCTAGTCTTTTAAATAAAATGAATTGGTTAAAAAAACAAACTTTTACTTGGCCAATAAAAACTTTTGGAAATATTAAAGAAGGTCAAACTAGATTAAAAGAACACGAGTTATATCAAGAATATAGAAAACATTGGGGTATATTAAGTCCACCTCATTCTCATACTTTAGAAGGAAGTGGTTGGTGGAGAGTAAGATATAATATGGCTTGTGATGCTGAATCTATTTTATTAGGTCACCCTTCTGAAACTAAAGTATTAGGTGATGGTTATAATATCGATGTAGATAATATAGAAAATAAATCTGACCAAGAATTAAAAGAAATTGTATCTTACCAGAAAGAAAGTTTTATAAAGAATACATGGAATAAAGAAAGAACGAAAGAATATTTTAAATGGCTATTGGAATAATAATATTTGACGGACCAGATGGTGTAGGTAAAACTACTTTAATTAATCATATTAAAAAAGCTAATCCTAATGCGTATTATATGCATTTAAGAGTTCATAAAAATATGAAATTGTGGCATTTAGCTACAGCTAGATTAGCAAGTAGAAAAAAAGCAGAAGGTAAGTTAGTTTTATTAGATAGACATTGGCCAAGTGAACAATGCTATTCTTATATTTATAGATCAGGTCCTTCTTATAATCCTAAAAAAATATATGAATTTTTAAAAAATAGAGGAGCTTTATATGTATGGTGTATACCAGAAGATACTCAAAAAGTTAAAGATAATCACAGAATTAATAGAGAAAAAAGACATGAAGAGTATCATAATATTGATGATGTAGTTAATTATTATTATCAACATTGGTTTGGTAAACCTAAAAGGTCTAATTTTTTAAGTAGCATATCTCCATTAAGAGAAAGAGATAACTTTGTTAGATATGATATGTTTAAAGATGGTCATAAATTAGATGAATTTACAGATAAAATAATAGAAAGGTCAATGATGTTACAGCTATGAAAGATATAAATTTAAAATATAAAAAAAAGTTATGGGAAATATATAAACAACCTGATTTTATATGTAAACCAAGAGGTTTAACAGTTACTGAAAAGTTAAATAATAGTTGGATAATAGATATGGATGATCCTATTATTACTCTACCTGAAAGAAAATTATCTTATAGTTTTATGTTTGGAGAAGCAGCATGGATGTTAGAAGGTAGAAACGATGTTGAAAGCGTAAGTAAATATGTAGATGGTGTTAAAAGATTTAGCGATGACGGAGTAACTTTCTTCGGAGCATATGGTCCTAAAATTATAACTCAAACGTCATATGTAGTTGATACTTTAATTAAAGATAATGATAGTAGACAAGCTGTATTAAACATATGGAGAGAGAATCCTAGATCAAGTAAAGATATTCCTTGTACTTTATCTCTACAATTCTTTTTAAGAGAAGCAAGTGATAATTTATGGTTACACACTGTTGCTACAATGAGAAGTAATGACGCCTGGTTAGGAACTCCTTATGATACTTTTAACTTTAGTGCTATATCTTTTTATATAGCTTGTTGTTTAAATTTTCGTGGATTGAAATGTAAATTAGGAAGTTTAAATATACAAGCAGGTAGTAGACATATTTATGAAAATGACTTTAAAAAATTAGATACTATTTTTAATAGTAATTATCATGACGAAAGTGAAATATCATTTAACAGTCTTATTGAAAAATATAAAGATAGTCCTAAAAAATTTATATCTAATTTAAGAGAAGCAGCAGATCATATTCCTGTATCAAAAGATAAAGGAATACTTCAGAAAATAGATTTCATTAAACATGGATAATTATAGACCACCTACCGATTTTTATTTTTTAAGAATGGCAGAGTTAGTTTTAGAACGAGGAACTTGTGCTAGACGTAAAGTAGGTTGTGTATTTGTAAATAAAAAAAATCATGTAATTGCCACAGGTTATAATGGTAATCCTAGTGGATTTATGCATTGTATAGATAAACCTTGTGCTGGAGCTAAATCTAAGTCAGGTACAGATTTAGATAAATGTGAAGCAATACACGCAGAGCAAAATGCATTACTTCAATGTAAAGATGTTTATGACATAGATAGAGTTTATACTACCTTAGAACCTTGTGTTCATTGTGTAAAACTTTTACTTAATACTTCTACTCAACAAATTATTTATGGAGAAAAATACGTTCACGATCAAGCTAGAATTTTATGGGAAAGTTCTGGTAGAGGTTATACTTACATAAATAAAAAAGTACTATTAGGAAAAACTAATTAGTGTTTAATGTAAATAAAATAGATGAAGCTACACTCATAGCAATAGATACAGAGACCTGTGATCCTAATTTAAAAACTATGGGTCCTGGTGGTTTTAGAAAAGATGGCCATATTGTTGGAATATCTATATCAACAGATAGTGGTTATACTGAATATTTTCCAATAGGTCACGAAGGTGGTGGTAATTTAAATAAGTCTAAAGTAATTGAATTTATGGATTATATCTATAAATCTAATAAAAAGCTTATATTTGCTAATGCAATGTATGACTTAGAGTGGCTTTATTCACTGGATAGTCGCCTTACCGTTACTCGTCATCACAAGATACTTGACGTTCAAACGATAGAACACTTAATAGATGAAAATAAATTAAAGTATTCATTAGATAGTCTTGCTAATTTTTATTTAAGAAAATCTAAATATGAAGTTGAACTTGCTCAGGCTGTACTCTATAAGTTTGGTAAACGTGCTAAAGTAAAAGAAAGTTTATGGAGACTACATGCTAACGAAGTAAGCGAATATGCAAAAGAAGATGCTCTACTTACTTTAGGTATATATCAAAAACAACAAGAAAGAATTAAAAGAGAAGAAATTGAAGACATTGTAAATTTTGAATCAAGACTTATACCTGTTCTATTTCATATGAGAAGAAAGGGTGTTAAAGTAAATGTGGAAAAAGCACATAAACTTTATAGTGAATTAGAAAAAAGACAAGTAGAAGTTCAATCAATGCTAAATAGATTAGGAGGTACCCAAGTTAATGTATGGGCAAACGCCTCTTTAAAGGAAGCATATGATAAAAATAATATTAGTTATACACACACCGCAAAAGGTACTCCATCTTTCACTGCAGGTTGGTTGGAAACTCAAAATGATGATGTTAGTAAAAGTATCTTAAAAGTTAGAAAGTTAGACAAGATTAGAAATACATTTGTAAAGAATATGATTATTGATAAAGCTTCTAATGGAAGAATATATTGTGGCTTTAATCCAATGGGTACTGTTACAGGTAGATTTAGTTCTCAATATCCTAATCTTCAGCAAGTACCAGCAAGAGACCCTGAACTTGGACCTTTAATCAGAGGTTTATTTGTACCCGAAGAAGGTGACGAATGGGTTTGTGCTGACTACTCTCAACAAGAGCCAAGAGTATTAGTTCATTATGCTAGTCTTAAAGGAATGGAAACAGCTATACAAGTTCAAGATGAATTTAATAAAAATGATAAAACAGATTTCCATCAGATGGTTGCAACTATGGCAAGTATACCTAGAAAACAAGCTAAGACTATTAATTTAGGATTATTCTATGGTATGGGAAATAAAAAATTAGCCTCAGAGTTAGGGTTAGATAGCGATCAAGCTTATGAATTGTTTAATCGTTATCATGATAAAGTTCCTTTTGTAAAAGAATTATCAAGACAGGTATCTAATGTGGCAAGTTCTAGAGGTTACATTAAAACTTTATTGGGTAGAAAAAGAAGATTTAATATGTGGGAACCTAGAGACAGTTGGGGTGAGAAAGCTTATTCTTTATCAGAGGCACATTCTCATTATCCTAAACAAGAACTTAAACGAGCTTATACTCATACAGCAATGAATGCTTTAATACAAGGTTCTTCTGCTGATATTACTAAAGCAGCAATGATTAAAATATACGAAGCAGGCCTATTAGATGAGATTGATTTAAAACTTACGGTACATGATGAATTAGATTTTTCAGTTCCTCATGGTAAACAAAAATGTTTTGAAGACAGTTTACAAATTATGAAAACTTGTGTAGATTTGAAAGTGCCCTTAACGGTAGATGTCGAGAAAGGAGACAGTTGGGGAACTATAAAGTAAATGAAAATAGGTTTTTTAGGATTAGGTAAACTAGGACTTCCTGTAGCTCTTGCTGTAGAAAGCAAAGGCCATCAAGTTATCGGAACTGATATTAATGATTCAACTTTAAGAAATATTAGATTTAAAACTCTTAATTACAAAGAAGAAGGTGCTGAAGAATTATTAAAAACATCTAAACTTCAATTAAAAACTTTAGATAAAATTGTCGAAGAATCAGATATTATATTTGTACCAATACAAACTCCTCACGAAGAAAAGTATGAAGGTATAACTAGAATACCTGAAGAACGTGCTGACTTTAATTATGAATTTTTAATCAATGGAATAAAGGAACTCAATGAAGAAATCGAAAAACAAGGGAAAGATAAAACTGTTATTATTATTTCTACTGTTTTGCCTGGTACTATTTCAAGACTTATTAAACCAATTCTTGGCACTCATTTAAAACTTTGTTATAACCCATTTTTTATAGCAATGGGAACTACTATTAACGATTTTTTAAATAGTGAAATTATTTTATTTGGAGTAGATGATGAAGGTGCTTCTAAAAAAGCAGAAGAATTTTATAAGACTATTAACAACACTAAATTTTATAAAACAACATTAGAAAATGCTGAATTGATTAAAGTAGTTTATAATACTTTTATATCAACTAAGATTGCAATGATGAATACAGTTATGGAAACTTGCCATCATTTACCTAATACTAATGTTGATGATGTAACTGAAGCTCTAGCTTTATGTACTGATAGAATTATAAGCAAAAAATATTTATATGGAGGTATGGGAGATGGAGGAGGTTGTCACCCTAGAGATAATATAGCTCTCAGTTACTTAGCTCAAAAATTAGATTTATCATATAATTGGTATGATAATATAATGAAACAAAGAGAAAATCAAACTGAGTGGTTAGCTGATTTAATTATTAAACACAAAGGTGATAAACAAATAAATATTTTAGGTAAATGTTTTAAACCTGAAACTAATATTATTACAGGAAGCCCTGCTATATTGTTGAAAAATATTTTAGAAGAAAAAGGAGAAACAGTAAGAATGTGGGATCCTTGGGTTGATAATTCTGATATCATGAAAGTGAAAGATGAATATGAATGGGATAAAGTTCCTCAACTATTTTTTATTGGTTGTAAACACGAAGTGTGGAAAGAGTTTTATTTTATGCCTGATTCAGTAGTCATTGATCCATTTAGATATTTAGAAGTACATGACAATGTTAAATATATACCTATAGGAAAAAACACATGAGTAATTTAGATTTAATTAAAGCAGAAAGAAAACAATGGAGAGAGAATACTATTTTAAATAGTATTGCTATTCAAAAGTTATCTGTTGAACTTGATATAGTAAGAAAACAAAAAGATGAATTACAAGAAAAATTAAACAATATTAATAAAATAAGTATTATAGAAAATGGAAAAACAAATCTGGCAGACGATCAGATCAAAACTAAATGATTTTTTTATTCAACGTATAGAAACTTCGATTGAACGTGGTATACCAGATGTGCATTATTGTGTTGATGGAGTTTCTGGTTGGTTAGAAGGAAAGTATTTGCAGTCCCCCAAAAGAGAAAAGACCAAATTAAAACTAAAATTGAGTATAGAACAAATCGCATGGCACAAGTCTTACTCCTACAATGGTGGTCTTGTCTACCTTATAGTGAAAAAAGATAAACAAATTTATTTATTTGACAGTAACGATGGAGAAGCTTTAGCTAAAGGTGTAACCCGGGAAGAATGGGAAAAAATGGCTTTAGCGAAAGATTGGAACACAATACGAATATTCTTGTCTAAAAAATAAAAAAAATAATTTAATATAAGAGTATAACAAATAACTAGAAAGGTAGAATATGACAGAAGAAAAAGAAAGTGTATTGAAGCGAATTCAAAAGCTTTTAAAAATGTCTACTGAAAACGGCGCTTCTGAGAACGAAGCAATGTTAGCTGCAGATAAAGCTCAGAAATTACTTCAAGAACACAACTTATCTATTGCTGATCTTAAAGATGAAGATCAAGTAGAACCTATGGATAGCGAAGATGTAGAGGTCGATAGAGATTTATGGAAAGGCTATATAAGAAATGCTACAGCTAAACTGTATTTTTGTAAGACTTATACTACAATGAAATTAGATACACATTACAAGAGAGTTAAAGTTATTACTTTTGTAGGTAGAAAATCTAATCGAATGGTAGCTACAGAGATGTGTAAATACTTTATTAATACAGTAGATAGACTAGCTGCAGAAGAATTTAGAGAAGTGCCTGGTAGTCGTGCTAGTATAAATAAAATGTCTCATGCTTTTAAACAAGGCTGTGCGAGTAAGTTATCTAAAAGATTGAATGATAGATATAACGAGATAGCTCCCGAATATATCCCTCAAGGCAATCCTGATGGCTTACCAGTTCTTTATAAGAACGAACAGATGGCTATTACTAAATGGCTAGAGCAAAAAGGTATACGATTAGTGAGTAAAAAATCATCTATGAGTATTAGAGATAGAGTAGCTTATAGCCGTGGATCAGAAAAAGGTAACGGAATAGGGATAAATACACAAGTAAATGATCGAACTAAATCTAGAATGTTAGGTCGATAATTGTTATAATAGGGTCAAGAAATTGGCCCTATGAAACTTACAGAAATTAAATACAATAATAAATTAATCAAAGTATCTTTTAAAGAGATAGATGAATATGCCTATTTTGAAACAAAAGATAACTCTCTTGTAATTAGAAAAGGTTTAACTAAACAAATGCTTGGTAAAACTTTATTTCATGAGTTGTTTCATATTATAGCTACATTAAAAGATTTTTCTGTATCGAATCACGGTGAAGAAAAAGTAGCATCACTAACAGAACAGTATTATACTATTTTAAAAAGTAATCCTATTCTTAAAAATTTAATTATAAGGTGTATTAAAAATGGTTAAATTTGTTTTAACATTATGGCTGTGCAGTACGGTTCCCGGGACTGATTGCAAAATTGTTCCTACTAAAATAATAACATTCGAAGATCATTACAGTTGTATAGTTTATGGTTATGATCATTCTTATAAGTTAATAACAGGCTATGATAAAGAATGGGTTAATAGTATGGGAGCATACACAAAATTTACATGCGAACCAAAAGAGATATCAAGTGTATAAAGATACAGGACATAATTTAATAAAAGAATTAATGAGTTTACCAACTCAAAATTATTGGGTTAAATTTACATATGTTAATAGAAAAAAACCAAAAGAAACACTTGATTTTTCT
>ENA-OWPI01001376-OWPI01001376.1-marine-metagenome-genome-assembly--contig:-NODE-1376-length-27364-cov-5.715359_pt1 | contig 27364 bp, 22 predicted proteins | sample MGYA00238138_ERZ651775 | MGnify/ENA primary metagenome ERZ651775 (study PRJEB26906, sample SAMN06265043) | marine metagenome | isolation source: Helgoland LTER site | place: Germany:Helgoland, sampling...
AAATTCATTGGTTGTAGGATCTTTGTATATATTAGAAATGGTATCGTTATTAGCTTTTATTTTTTCTATTGCAGCGTTAGAAGGTTTTCCTCCAGATGTAACATCATAAGCAATATCGAACGATATACCTCTGTCTTCCTTCTCTTTATCATCATCTCTAGTGTCAAATCCTCTTTGAGCTTTTTGAACTGAATCTATTTTGTTTCCAATTTTATTTTTTACTATTTCTCTTGCTTTTTTTCTATCAGCTTCAGACAAACCTTTACCATCTTTACCAAAAACAACTGAGTTTCCGGTTCCTCTCATTTCAATATATTTAGGCTTTGTTGGATCATCAAATTGATACCCTCCGTGTTTTGCTAAAATTTGAACCATCTTTTCGTCAGTTGCTACAAGCGCATCTGCTTCAGAATCTAACCATTGATCGAATGTTGTAACGCCTTCTGGCAAGCCTAATTTTTCTAAGTTTTTTGGATTCTTAAACATTTGACGAAAATCTTTTAAAGAATATGATTTTCCATCCGGAGTAACATAAGCGGTAACCATTTCACCCAGGCTGTCTACTATCGCATTAGTGTCCGCATCTAGATCAGCTGCTACACCACCGTCATATTTCATTAAATCTAAAATTACTCCAGGGTTTTGAAAATGATCAGGGTTTTTTTTGGGATCAGGCATTACGTCGTACTTTTTAGTCTCCTCATTATACCCCATTGTTACCACCTGCATTTGTCCGTTTGCAGGATTAATCATAAATTTTTTATTATTTAAGTTTCCAAACGATTCAATACGCTTCATAAACGCCATGTCAGCTTCCGAAGCTGTACCTGCATCTATTTTTTCTTGTTTGTTTTGATACCACTTATCATACGTTTTAGTAATATTATGCAAGTTAGACATGTCATTCTTCATTTCATTCATTCTAATCTTGTAATCATGCATTTTAAACACACCTTTACGAACAAGTTTCATGTTCATCATAAGTTGACCTTGCTGTTCTCTAGACATGTCTAATAAATGCTTGCCCAAAGACTCAGTGTTTACATCTGGTAGTTCATTTAAATCTTCTATTTGTTTTTGTGTGGCATCTTCAACAGCTTGTTGATTTGCTTTTCTTTCAGCTTGAAATACTCCTATTTGTTTAGATATTGTATTAGCAATACTCCCCCAGTTCACTGGCGGATCATTATCTAATCCTGCATATACTGAATATTTACTTCTGTTAGATGTTGCCATACTTTATTTATTATTCAAAATATTTTTAATATTTAATATACTTTCTACATCACCACCTTTAAGGTTTTCTAAAAGTTGCTTCAATTGCCCTCCTTTAAGTTTATTAAAAACATCGTTATCACTAAATAACTTTCTTGAAGCCGCGTTATTTGCATCAAAATCAGCAGGAAGAAAATCAGAAAATTCTTCCATGCCAGCTATCTGATTCATTAAATCACTTGTTAATTTATCACCTCTACCTTCTAAATAAGTAGGAATCATTCCCGCAGCACTTTGTAGTCCTGAAGTCAAACCTGCTTGTGCTCCAGCCATTGATTGATTCATTTGCCTGCTAGCATCTTTAGCCATCAAAGATTGATCTTGCGCAGCTCCTATGTTTAAATCTATTCCTTGTTGATTTATAGACTGTTTAGAGTCAGCTTTCATTTTGTTATTAGCATACAATGCCTCGCCTAATGCTATTCTAGTTTTTTCACCTTGTTCACCAGCTAAAGCTCCAACTCTTCCTACACCTGATGCAACTGATCTAGCATCACCTTCTTGTAAAGCTTGTAATGATTGTTGTTGCTGTTGTAAAGTTTCTTCAAATTGTTTGCTAAATGCATCTAACGGCACATTAACTCCAGCATAAAAATCTTTTTCAGACATTCTTTTTGCTTCTGCCATAAGTTGCTCACTTTTTCTTTCTGCTTCAGCTTTTTTACGTCTTGCTGTAATCATGCTGTCAATCCCCATTCCAAAACTAGCTAAACCTGAAACTGCTCCAATTCCTCCAGAAACCATTCCAAAAATTTCCTCAGCACTTTTGCCACTGTCTTTATATCGGTCTTTATTTTGATTTTGTTTCCACCTAGGCATGTTAATAGTTTTTAATAGTTAGAATACACAAAGATACTAAATTCTAAGGATAACTTTTCATGATGTCACTACCCACAGAGAAGAGTTCAACCGGGCTGGTGTTGCTGTTTGTTAAAGTAAATTCCATGTAATAACCTAGAACACCATGCGATTCTGCAACGCTATTTTTATAAGACATTATAAAATTTCCTTGTACAGGGATATACGCTCCAGCTGCGGATGCATCTACGGTTATTGTAGTGGCCGTCATTGACGTAACATACCCCACTAACTCTGGTGTGGTTTTTGCATAGATAGCGTCACCTATACTTAATATACTTCCTAAAGGTTCTGTGAATGTTATAACTGTAGCGTTTGCAGGGCCAGCAACTGCTGTTGCAGAACCTAATCCATTTGCAGATCTGAAGTTCCAGTTTACAGTGTCAGCCTTGCTTCTAATATATGTAAACCATTCTCCCTCTTTCTTTTCAAAGTATGCGCTTGCCATAGATCCGCTGTTTAAATCTGTGTTTAAATCAGTGACAGTCCAGCTGTCATCACTTTCTAGAGATAATGTTTTAAATAATTTTATATCTAATGTTGGCTTAGGATTAAACACACTAGTAATAGATGATGTTCCTTGTATACCATAGTAGTTATTACGCAAAGAGTTAGTATTGTGTTGATATAAATTACCTCCTTTAAAAGAATAGAAGTAACTATTCATGCCAATCATAAAATCTGGATAGAAAGTATAGAACGATGGCCAGCCTTTGCTGCCGTCACTATATGATAATGTTTGTAATGTTTCTATCGCCATATCTTTTTATTTAACATAGTTGAGGATAACCAAAATTCACAACACCACTGCTGTTTACTTCAATATATTCTCTGTTATTACTTCCAGTTCCAGTTAAATAATAATAACCACCAACTAGAGTGGTTGTTCCACCAGAATTACTGTAACAAGTATCACCTGTTGCAGGTAATGTACCGCTTCCATCATGGTAGTAAGTTTGATTTGCAGGAGGATTAGATCCGTCGAACGGACATACTCCGTTAAAGTTACTCATAGTCGACGAGCTATATGATGTTAATGATGCTGGGCAATTAGTTACTGACGCAACTACACCTGAACCGCCTGTTATTTGCATATAAATCCCACTTCCAGTTGTAGCAATTTTATAAAAACCATTACCTAAAACTGTTGTTTTACATAAATCACTATAACATACATCTGTTGCAACCGGGGGTTGACCGGAAGATCCGTTATGGTAATAAGTTTGATTTATAGTTGCAGAACACGCATTAGTAGAAGTGGCTTGAACTGAACTAGATGTAAACGCTATTCCTACTGAAATTGTACCAACACTAGCAACAACACCTGAACCACCTGTTATTTGCATAAACGTAGTTGAAGTTAGCTTATAATATCCATTCCCTAAAACATTTTGTCCAGGATCTGAATAACATACGTTAGTTGCAACAGGCGTACTTCCTGAGCCTGTATGGTAATATGTTTGATTTATTGTTGCTCCACATGCAGCTGACTCGCTTGTTTCTACCGTAGAAGAACTGAATGTTGTACACTCACAAGTATATGTTGTACTTAAAACAGGTGTGCTAGGCGCACCCGTTTGTTGTCTAAATGTATTGCTAGACGTTTTGTACCAACCGTTTGGAGCCGCTGTTGTCAATGCCGCATTTGTATATATGGCTGTAGCGGTTGCAAAGGAAGTTGTATTTAAAAAGTAGGTTCCTTGCGTGGGCATTTATTTTATTTTATTTATGGGGCACAATTGCTTATTCCCGCTACATACCCGTCTGTTCCAGTAATATGAATCTTTTTATCAGTTCCACCATCTTCGTAGTGATAATGTTTTGGATCAGCTACTGCTGTACCTGCTGAGTTTGTAAACATTGTGTCACCTGCTGCTGGATAAGTTCCGCTTCCATTATGATAGTAAGTTGTTCCTGGCGTTAATGCACATACTCCAAGGAAGTTACCACCTATTGTAGCTGTAAACGATGTTAAACTTGAACATCCAGTACAACATACATCATCTGCACTTGTTCCTACACATAAGCTAATTGAAGTTGCACAATCTGAACATGTAGTTTGTGTTCCTAAAGTTCCTGTTCCTCCTGTTACTTCTCTATAAACAATAGCTCCTCCGTTACCAGGGTTAAATGAATAGAATCCATTACTTGCTACTGTAGTTCCGTCAGCAGTGCTATATAATATTGTTGAAGCTGCAAAAGTTGTTTGGTTCATGTAATATGTACCTGACACACCTGTACAACATCCTATTGCTGCTGTACTACCAAATGTTAACCCTACTGCTGGGAAACATGTAGCACATGATACTGCTGTGCTTAATCCTGAACCATCGGTTGCGTTACTTGTTTTCTCTCTGCTTTGAGAAGAATATGAATAAAATTGATTAGCTGCAAAACTACTCAATAATGGGTTTGTATAAATACTTGTTGTTGCTGTAAAAGAAGTTTCTACATAAAATGATGAAGTAGTTCCAGAACAACATGCTGCGAATGCTGAAGCTCCGTAACCTAAAGTCAAGACAACTCCACATGTAGTACATGCAGCTGAAGTTCCTAGCGTACCATTACCTCCAGTCACTTCTCTATAAACATTGTTATTATCCTTATACCATCCGTTAGGAGCAGCTGTTGTTAATGTTGCTTCTGTATATATATTTGTAGCAGTATTGGCATTTCCTGAAGCCCAAACTGTATCATTTAAAAAATAGGTTCCCTGCGTTGGCATAAAGTAATAATTTTATTCTTGTAAATTTACAAAAAAAAAATATAATATCCTTAAGGTGGATTAAGGAGTTACGCAAGGTTCAAGTAACGCTACAAACCCTGTATTGTTTGTAATTCTAAAAAATGTACTTGTTCCAGACGCATTAGTATGATAATAATCATTAGCTAAAGGGTTTACACCATTAGCATCAGAGTAGACTAGTTCGCCAGCGGCTGGTATAGTTCCAGATCCGTTATGATAATATGTTTCTGTATAATTAGTGTCTCCACATATTCCGTTAAAAGTTCCTCCTATTGTTGCAGTAAAAGCAGTGAGTGTTGTGCCGCAACCAACACAGCATACTTCAGATGCTGAAGTAGAGTCGTAACATAACGACAATGCGTCTCCACAGGTTGGACAATTTGCAGCTGCTTGAAGAATACCATTTACTTGTCTACGAGCAATAGTACCTAAAGAATAATAACCGTCAGCAGCTAAAGTGTTTAGCGCTTGATCAGTGTATAAAGAAATTGCATTTGCAAAACTTAATCCATCAAAGTAATATGTTGCTCTTGTTGCCATAATCTATTTAACAATTTTGTAATCCATTTCCGTCTATATCTCCTGAGCCGTCAGTTCCAAACCATACGTTAGCAGCTCCATTAGTTCCTACGCTATATAATAACACTATACCTGTAGCAACAGTTCCTGTGTTATCACTATATATAGTAGTTCCAGCACCGTCACTTGGCCCTGTTCCTGATGTAGTATAATATACTTCGTCTAAAACTCCAGAATACATACACGCTGTTTGAGGGTTTGCTTGTTGCTTAGTGTTGAACGGATAGTAAGTTACCGTAGGGCATGTTACTACCGCATATACTTGTCCAGTACCTAAGTTTAAGTTAATAAATTCTGTTGAAGATATTCTGTAGTATCCGTTAGTCAACTTAGTTTGTCCTTGATCTGAATAACAAAAGTCTCCAGCTTGAGGCGCTGCATTTGCCCCAGTATGATAGTATGTCTGATCTATTGATTGTGTACAGATAGTTGATATTTGCGGATCATTTACACTAGAATTAAATGCCTTGATCGCACAACTTCCATTACTCACAACCACTCCGCTACTACTAACTTGTATCCACTCATTATTACTTCCCACTTCATAGTATCCAGATTGTAATCTTGTGCTTGATGCACTGTCATCGCATGTTGAAGAAGAATAAACAGTATCTCCAATTGAAGGTAATACATTCACACCATCATGATAATATGTTTGACTTGCAGGCTGTACACACGCTATAGCTATAGAAGCTTGTACTGTGCTTGATAAATATGGTGTACAGAAATCTCCACAACCACAACACGCATCACCAACTACACTAGCATCATAACAGAACGAAGCAGAGTTTGTTGTTCTGTAATCGTATATTAAATATAAGTATTGGTTTCCAACAGGTAAATTGATTGAAGATATTGTTGCTTGATACAATCCACTTGAAGGACTGTTTACAGCTGAGTTTGGCACTGTAGTTGCAGCCGCCAATAACGCATTTATATCGGTACTGTTATTATCGTATAAAGTGTTTGACGACAGCCATGCGAAATTATCATTATTTACAACCCATGTATAGTCATCAAAATTAATTTTATTTGACCTTACCGTTACGTTAGATCCTGAGTATGGGTATACACCTATTGATCTTGTTCCTGATTGTATAAAATATTGTGAAGCTATTTGAACGTCTGATCCAAAAGTCATCATGTTTGATGCTACTGGACTTGAAATGTTTGCGTCGTCCCATTTAAATTCGTTATGAATAAACTTACCAACATCTTCGCTTGAACTTATACCTACCTGAACCACTACTAAAGAAGTTTCTGTAGGACAGTTACATGTTATATCATAGTCGGCTGATGGATTTGGTGTAACTGTAACTAAAACAGTTGTTGGATTATTTTTAGTTTTATTAAAATTTAAACTTCCACTAGTTGTAGCATCAGTTACTGAAGCTACTTGAGTGCCATCCCAAACCATACTTACACTCATAGTTCCTGACGCAATAGTATAATCAAACACTACGTTACCAATTACATTCCCTATTTCTACTGTATATTCTTGAGCGCTTGTAGAGTTTACTAATGATTTTTGTGTTCCACAAGGCAATATTACCGGAGGTAATGGTACCGTGTCTCCGTTTGTGCTTAATACATATTCGTCCATGTAAGGATCATAAGCTCCTAGTTTTTGAGTATTTAACTGAACATTAAATTGATCTCTAAACCATGATCTCATTCCAGTGTCAGATATAACTTCTAACGCATCATTATTAGCTGATGTACCTTTTAATTTTATTACAGCAGTTCTTTTAGTGTCGGTAAAATACATGTCATAACCCCAAGAACTAAAACTTTCTGGATTATAACTAATACCGTACTCTTCTATTCTAGCTATTTGTGTTCCTAAAACTTGAGGTACTGAAGCAATTACACCACCACCTGTTGAATCACTAATAAGATTTTTTCCAGTTAACACATAACTAATCTTATCTTCTTGCAATACAAGAATATCTGTTTCTCTTGAATGCAGTTTCATTATAGGGCCAAAGCTAGTTTCTAAATCTTTATAATTAACCAACCCTAAATTAAACTCATTTAAGTTATTTAAATTAGAATTACTACTATAAATACCACTGTATGTTAATTCAGCAAATCTATCTGCTTCTTTAAAATCTTCTTTTGACACCGCTAAAACTCTTTCTCCTAAGTTTACAGCTTGACCATCTAATGCATCTAATATTTTATAACTTTCTACTCCGTTTCCAAAAGTGTAACAATTAAAAAACGGTAGCGTTACAATAGCGTCTTGCGTTGCAGTTTGAGCTTGGTCTCCATCACCATTACCACCCATGTGATAACCACCTATAACGTCATAAGATTCAGATGAATCATAAAATAAATTAGGATCAGCATCAGCAGGTTTTGTTTCCCAAACAATTAAATTATTAGCTCTAGTAACTACTATCTCAGCTTCCATAAACCAAGTTTTACTTCCGTTAGCACACGCAATTACACCACTTCTACAAGCTAAATATAATGGAGAAGCTGCGTCGCCTGGGATTGCTTGCCAAAACTGGAAACTAGGAGTCCATGGCGCCGGACATTGCACAGCTCCAGGACTAGTAGCGATTGTATTAATGAAAACAGGATTTTGTAATCTTCCATCCCCATCGTCAATAACATCCCCTGCTGCTGGGTTTATAAAATCTCCTTGAAACCAAGCGTGTAAATCATCATAATCTTGTGAAGCAACATAAGTGTTTTCCCATATATAATCTATACCAGGACAACCGCTTGCATCATGCCTTCCTATTCTCCATTTTATTTTTACACTAGACTGTGCTGGTATTGTATAGTTATCAGTAACACTATTAGAGTCAGTAGTAAAAGCTGGATACTGTAAATAAGGAGTACAATAAGATCTGTTAGTACCTGAAGCAGTTTTTTCACCCGCATCAACAACAGCGTTCGAGTCTAAATTAATACTAAAGTTTTGAGCTCTAATTTGCATATAAAGCCCTGCTAGCTGATTAGAATCAGTAGGTGCTTCACCTTCAACTTCTAAAAAATTTGATGATTCAGCGCTAACATCTAACACTTGACATGTAACCTCTCTATTTAAAGGCCCGCTTGCGTCAGTCTTAACAATTAATATATCACCTTTTTGTACTTTGTTTTGATTATCACCTTCTAGCTTAAAGTATATAACTCTTGTTGTTTGGCTCTGATAATAAAAACTAGAGTATATTGTCTCATATCCTCCTTCACTTGGTTTTAAAACAAACTTATATTTTGTAGCCCATGCAGGTGGATAATTCTCTACATTAACTTTTATTTTATTTTGATCAACAGAAGCAGAAGCTGGAACAAAAGTTGTATTAAACTCCGACACTAATACTGTAGAAGCCCTACCATAATCGTCCATATATACAATTCCTGTTTCATAATCTCTATTACTATGCAAAGATGATGTGTCTTGACTAGAAGTAAAAGTTCCCTGACCTCTTGTAAAATAAAAATATTCATACACATCAGTCGTGCCTGAATTATACTTCATAGCCAACACCTGTAAGGAAAATACATTTGATCCTACTGTAGATCCTATTCTAAAACCTTGTTGTGTTTGAGAATCTATACTACTGTTTGATTTAGTAAATACACAATTAGTAGGCACTATTGTAACAGTGTTAAATAAGTCTGTTAACGAATTACCTTGAGTCGATGTTGCTAGAGGTTGAAAATTAGTATTCAAAACCGTACCAATACGTTCAGCAAATTCTAGTGAATTTACCATTTCATACACTGAAGTATAATCTCTATTTACTGGAAATATTACAGATAATTCAAACGGAGTGTTTTCAAATGCTGAGTCATAACACGCATCACCGGTATCTCCATTTAATTGAGAATGTTGTATAAATACTGTAAAAGCTAATGAAGATCCTTTGACTAGTCTATTAGCAAAATCACTTAAATCAAAACTAATTTTAGAATTTTGTACAGTTGTGTTTGTGTTAGGATTTATAGTATATACAGCTCCTGTCGACATTGTTGCCTCTGGCAAGTCGTCAAATAATATATCGTTAGTAAATAATGATGTTGTAAAGTTAATAGGTATATCTTGTCCAGCTGCATTTATTATATCATACCCATCAGTATAGTTACCATAAATTAACCTATTACCTTGTATTGTTTGAGCTTGTGCAACTTTAGGAACATTATCATATAATCTTAATAACTCATCACTTCCTATTACAGTATATATTTTACTGTTTGTAAAAGTATATGTTTGTTTTGAATTATTAGCCCATCCATAGTCAGATTTCTTAAACCTTTCTATAACATAAATAGAATTACTATTACTTGGTTTAAATAATAAATCAACCTCAATAACTTTATCTGATCCAGTTTCAAACTGTACCTCAATAGAGTTATATATATTTTTCATTGAAGCATTATTAAAATTGTTTACATCAAAATCAAAAGGCCCTGGTTGAAAAGCTGCTGTAGAAAACAACGACGTTGCGCTATATTCATTGTTTACATACCTATATCTATAAGCAAAAGTTATGAATCTAGTTTCTAAATAATTTTCTTCTCCAGGAACGTTTAAAAACTCTACGCTTGGCGCAGGCAATGTGTCTAAAGAATCAAACCCTGGTGGTTTTAAAATAACACTAATGTCAGTTTCTTTAATACCATCATTTACCCCTGCCGGATCTGGATAGTTTTGAGTTACATTTATTTTTCTAGGAGGATTTTTGTCGTCTGTCCAAAAAAGTAAATCTTCTATTTTGTTTACTCCAGTAATTAAAAACTTAGGATCAAACTTTAATACTTGTTTACTAATAACATGATATGTTATAGCTTGTGATTGTACATTAAAAGAAACAATTAAATCTAACTTACCGCCTACAACAGGATTGTTTGCGTCATGAATAAACCAATATATAGTTTCTTTTGATCCATCTTGATAAGCTCCAATACATATTGCTGAATTAGATAAGTTTTGACCGCCATAAGCTAATGTAGTTAACTGCGTGTTACCTTTTGAATTTTCTAAAGCACCTATCTCAGTGGTTTCTGTAGATCCTAATCTTACGTTAATTGCATTAACATATTGGCCTGGAGGAACAAGACGTTCATCAACGCTCTTATTCATTTTACCCGCAACAAAATTTGTATTTACTATCGGCATCTTACTTTAACCATTTATCCTGGCCTCTCAAACTCATTAAAAGGCGACCAGGGTGAATATTACTTAATCTAATTTTTGCATTTCTTAACAACGATGACTTATCTTTCCTTGCTCTATTTACAATATATTCTTGTACCCCTAATCTACCATTTAAAAGAGAATATTTTACATAAGCATATAAATATTCTTCAAACAATTTATTAACGCTGATGCTTCCGTCTTCACCATTCTCCATACCATCTGAAACATACTCTACAACAACTGAAGCTCCGTTACCTATAGAGCTAAAATTAATAACTCCTCTTTGTTTGTCTATACTAAACGTTGGATTTGCGTTAGCTGTTTCGGTGTTTAAACCAAATCTTGCTCCTATTCCAAAGTCAAAATACCAACAGCCATCTACATTCCATCCTGATTGATTGTTATATGCGCTACTTTCATTTAAATAAATGGTTTTAGCTCCGCTAGTAAAAGACATGTCTAGTTGTGAAAACTGTGGCTTTAATACATTACCATCTTGATCATATATAATCTTAGCATTATTGTCTTGTAAGTATGTTGATGCCCATCCTGTTTGTATGTTTTCTGTTAAAGGATATAATACGCCATTTAAATATTGTGATATTCTTACCCAGTTTACATAGTCAGAGGGTAATATAAATCTCAAGTTATCATCTAAATCCATTTGTAATACTTTCACTTCTTTCATGGCATCATAATTCAATTCTTGAATTCCTCTTTTAGCGTGAAATAAAACTTGGTATCTATTTAAATTATTAATTAATTCATGATTACCTTGATACATTAACATGAAATTATTTACAATATCATTTAATGAAACGTATTGGTATGATCCCCAATTTTTATCTTGAGGTATTGCTCCTGAATTTGCGTAATATGCGTAGTCATTTATATAAGCCATATCTTACGTTTGTATTTGGTTATTTTGTACTTCTTCTTGTTTACCAAACTGATAAACATCTCCTTCTCTAATCTCTATACCTATATACTGACATATTTTAGCTACAATACCAGGTTCGTCTGAAGAAGGTAATTCAAAGTCTTGATAATCTGCCTGATTAATGTCAAATAATGGCTCACCAGAACTAAGTGTTTGGTACGTCCATTTGGGCGATAAAGGGTATCTAATATATTCAGCAGTTACACTTCCATTGTTTGTTATTGTTGTAGGATAAACCGTGATCGTATTACCTAATTGACCAGTGTTTGCATCACCAATAACTGATGTAGTTGCTCCCCCTAACACATAAGCTGGGAAGCCTGTGGATGGGGCGGTAAGCGGTGAATTGTTTAAATAAAATATTTTGTTTTGATTAACTCTTTCTACTTCAACAATACCTGTTGTATTAAATATACCATAACTATTTCCTATAGTTGCTGCTACTCCAAAAGGCGAGTATGATAATGTAAGTTGAGTTTCACTATCAACACTTATAACAAACGCACTAAATCCTGAGTAGCTTGATGAAGCTGTAGTGTTTACTACTTGTTGTCCTACCTTCACTCCACTAGACACAAATGTAGCTGCTGTATCAGTTAATGTGTTTACGCCTGCCGCAGTGCTTGTTCCTGATGTTATTTGAGTTGGAAAATAGTTTACCTTATTAATTAAATAATAATCGCTAGGTAAATTAAATAAATTAGCTCCTTGTTGAGCTAAACTTCTAGTAACTGAAAAACTATCAATTACCTCAACCAATCCTTTTACAATATCAGCATATCCTGATCCTGAAAGCCTTTGGTTTTCTTTATTAGTCCAAGCATTGTATTGATAAAAATAATCTTCAAACAAATCCATTTGCGCTTGTTGCGCATATAAATTAAAATCTTGCGGAGATATATATCCGTAATTATTTTTATTAGCTATAGCAAGCACGGTATTTCTAACAGAGTTTATCATGTTAAATTCTTTTTACAAATATAGTCAAAAAAAAAGAGGTCACTTTTTTTGTAACCTCTGATTTTTAATAAGTAAAAAAACTTATGTTTGTAATGAAGCAGCTTTTACACCTGTCACAATCGCAGTGATTTTAGAAGGTGGGGTACCAGATGCAGCACTCTTAGGGTATCCTCCTGGAGTGTAAACTGGTTGTTGCCATGAAAGCTGAAGCGATGTTTCTACCGCATCATTTAAGAAATCTTTCCATAAATGAGAATTAGCCACAATTGCATCATGAGTAATTTGTAAAGACTGCACTACATTAGTTTCAGCTGGCACTGTAGCCGAACCGTCATTAGCAATAGCATATCCTGCTTGTGCAGAAGAAATACTATTGTAGAAAATGTTAACTTGTGTTGTACTTTCTTGTTTAATCTCCACGATTCCGTTCACGGGGATTAGTTTATATCCAGCATCTTGTCCAGTGCCTGATATAAGTAGTTTAATAAATTTTTCCATAGGTAATAATGTTAATGGGTTAATAAAGCACAAAGATACGTTTTCTATTTATCTTTTTTTAAGCGCTTCTTGAGGTACTTATAAGCCTCTAAACCATCGTCACTTTGTAAGTAGGCGCTTATGGAATTGTAAGGATCCTCATTAAAAGGAACACTCATCATTTTCTTTTTGTTGCCAGGCAGGTTATAATAAACATCTCTTCTGTTATTTCTAAACGACAACCAGTTATTATCAATAAACAAATGAACTTCGTTTTGTAATTCTAATAACGGATCGTTTACAATGTCAATTAATTCTTCAGGATTATTTTTAGCATACACTAAAATATCTCTTTTTAATTCCGGTATAGTCATGGAGTTGACCGATGCTCCCATTAAAATTCTACTTACAGAAAGTAATTTTTCTGTTGATAAATTTTTAGCCAAAACTTGTGCGTCTATAGTTAACTCTACTGAAGCTAATTCTTCTGACGCATCTTTTGCGTTGTCTACTTCTTCAAATACCATTCCATTGCCTGGATGATAGTGTAAGAATTGTTGTAATACTTGATTTTCTCTTTGTACAACCAACATACCGTCTTCAAATACAATAGGCTCTAAAATAGCATTACCATCTTGCTCGTCTTCAAATGGAGTTTTTTGGTTTCTTGCATATCTTAAAGGCCTGTTTACACCTTGATCTTCATCAAAGTATAATAAAGGTGATCTGTTTGAATGTCTTGAGGATAGCATATAAGACAAAGGTCTTTCAGATCTTTTAAGTCTATACGCTTTAGTTTTAAGGGGTGTAGTGTTTTTCATTATAATATAATTTAATTTGATTTAATAATAATAAATATTACCCCCGTCTTAACAACGAGGGTAAAATTTATGTAACAATTTAGTCTTGGAATAAGAAGAAGTTGTTTGCACCTAAAGTACATACAGCTCTTTCAGATAGGAAGTTTACTTCCATTGCATCCAAGTCAGAAGTTCTTGCTCCACCAGCTGAACCAGTGATCCAAGTTTTGTATCTTCTGTCTTCAGTTTCTGAAGCTCTATATCTAACATGTAAGAAAGGTCTCTTAGCGTTCTTACCTAAGATCTGATCGTATACAGTAGTTGAACCAGCTGGTACTAATAGACCATTGATTGCTCCACCAACAACGTCACCTCTCATTGTAGGATCGTTAAGGTATTTCCAGTCAGACTTATAGAAATCATAACCTCTTCTAAATCCTGTAAATCCAAGATTTAAAGCCATGTCTTTATCATTGTCGAAAAGACCATAAGATGTACCACCCGCTCCGTAAGAGTTTTGAGCAGCAAGCATATCGTCAATATCAAAAGAGAATTCTCTGTTTACGAAAATTACGTTTTCTTCAATTGAACCTTGCTTATCTAGTCTTTGGATAATGCTATCAAACTGAGAAAGTGTTTGTGGATTTCCTCCACCCCATACGTTTCCTCTGTTTCCTACTACATAGAATACACCGTCAGAACCATTAAGGTTTGCTAAAGATGCTCCAGCTGCTGTTCCTTGTAAAAGGTCGCCAGCACCAGATCCAGCATCAGCAGGAACTGCTTCTAGCATTGCTGTTTCTAAATAGTCCTCGAATCTTAATCTAGTGTCATGCTCAGACTTTAAATACCATAAGTATCCGCTTACGCCGTCTTCACCTGAAACTTCAATCCATCCGATTTGAGCCATATCAGAACCAGAAACAGAATATTTGTCTTTGATAATAATTGGCTTGTTGTCGAAAATTAAGTCATCAGATTCGTTAGAACCAACCATTCCGTTTGTTCCTTTATTGAATTCTGATCCATATATAAATATATCACATTCTACACCAGCTGCCACTGCTTGACCGCCAGCTTCATAGTAAGCTATCTCTACTGTTTGAGCTCCACCAGCTGCTGAAGCTGTTTTTACAATACCTTTGTTAGATAAGTTAGAACCAGGAGTTTTGTCACTGATCATAACTGTTTGTCCAACTCTTAAAGCTGATGTGTTTTGTGATCCTAGCGCTGGATTAAAGTTAGCGTTAGGAATAGTCCATGTTCCTTCAGGTTGCGCTGCCGCTTGACCTGAAGTACATCCTGTGTACTTAATGTGTAGTCTTCCTTGCTCTGCCCATTTAATAAGGTCAGAGTTAGAAGGCATTTCTGCACCAACCATTCTAAGGAAAGATGCAATTGTTCTGTTACCATATCTTTCAAATTCTTTTTCATAAGTATCAGGTAGATACTGATTTAAGAAATCAAAATTATTGATGTAGTTTGTACTTACAGGCACTTGTTGTGCACTTGGTTGTAAGTCAAAACCTGGGGTTAAATTTACTGCCATTTTTTTTTAATTTTTTAGTTTAACTTTTTTTAATACTTCTAATTCTGAGTCCTCTTCCACTATCAACTTTTCCTACGGGCCTTATTTTCATACCGTCTTTTGAAACGGCTTGTGGAGCCTGTCTCATGTCCATATTAATGTTTTTAGATTTTCTAGTAACATTATCTACGGCGCTTGAAACACCTTGTTCGTAAAAAAACTGAGCAAACTTTTCAGGGTTCATTGCAACTGATAAAGCTTTATGATAACCTTTAGCATCTGACATTAAACCTTTTTCATCCGTATACTTATTAATAAAATTACCAATGTCTTTTTGAACATTTTTAACCTCATCAGCAGTACCCGGCTTGTAAGTAAAATTATTTTCACCAACCTTGAAATCAAAACCTTTGAATTCATTGTTAAAAACCTCGTTGGTTTTATTTAAGAAATAATCATACCTTTTTTCGTTTTGCTCCTTAACAGTTTTAGATTCATCAAGATAACTCTTATAAGCATTTAAATTTTCTTTTTGATCAGCAGATAATCCATCCCCACTTGACTCAAGAGGAACTTTATATTTATCTTTTTGTTCATTCAAAAACTTTTTCGCTTTCGCAAGTTCTCGTTTTTTCGCTAACTTAATTTTCTTAATATCTCTCGGATCGTCAATTTCTTCATCGAAATCAAACTTATCTTCAATAATATCTTGAATATCTATTGCATCTAACCCTTCTTCCGTGTTAGAGTAATAGTTAGCAAGTACAGAATTGTCATCCATAGAATCATAGTCTTTTTGCAAATTGTAAAAATCCTGTATGTTTCTACCGGTTTCTTTTTTGTACTTTAAATACGCAGATACATCTTCAGGTAATGGTTCGTTTGCCTCTTTTTCCGCAAACAGTTCGTCAACTGAATTTATATCTTTGTTATATCTATCTTTAATATAAGAAAGAACGTTGTCATCATTTAACTCTAATGACGGAGTTTTATCTTCTACAGGTTCAGTTTTTTCTTCCTGAACAGGTTCGTTAGTGTTAACTTTTTCCACAACTTGTTCTTGTTGTGGTGTTTCTTCAAACTTTTCTTCATGCTTTTTTAGAAGTTGCTCTTCTATTTCAGCTTTGGATTTTTCTTCGACCAATCCTAGGTCTTTGACTTTTATTTCCATTTAATTAAATTTTATACAAAGTTAAACAATATTTATATTATTTTTTTAGCCTATCTCGGCTCAAACTCCGCTAGATCAAAACCATCCAAACTATCTTCATTTGATTCAAAATTCACAGGAGGTAAATTATTCTTACGTTGCTCTATTAATTTAGACTGTTCTGTTGACTGTTGACTTACTCGTCTGTCTTTTGCTTTTTCTCTATCTTGCTCTCTTTGACTTAAATTAGATTGCTCTAATCCTTTTAATTGCATTTGAAACTCAAACTCTGTTTGCATCAACTCTCTTTTTAGTTGAGCTTCGTTTTTAAGCTTCTCAATTTCAAAAGCAACATCAGCTTGTCGGTATTGTATTTTAGCTTGAGACTCCATTTGTATTTTCTGCATTTCACCTTGAGATTTAGCTTGCTGCGCTTGCATTTGCATTTGTGCTTGCATTTGTTGTTCTTGTTGTCTCTGTTGTTGTTCAGCTTCTTGTTTTTTCTTACGCTTTAATTTTAAAAGTTGATTAGCCATTTTTAAATTACTAATTTCTCGTATATCAATAGCATCTTCTAGATTTATATCTTTTTGAGATAACGCCATTTGAATATTTTGTTCGAGCATTGCTTTCTGCTCTTCGTCAGGAGCCATTTCTATAAAAATACCAAAGTCATACAAATACAAATGTTTTATATCTTCTAGTATTTTTAAATTATACTTTCCAATCTGCATAGCAAACTCATCTTTAAAATCTGCATACTCTAATATATCTGCTGTTCTTATTGATAAACACTCAGCAATTGTTCTTGTTATATATAAACTGCCTTGAAGCACATGCCTAGTTGCTGTATTAGAATTTAAAGCTGCTAATTTTTGAACACCTACTAAAGAATTAGGATCTGGTGTTGATCCGTCTCTAGCTTCATTTAATCCAGTTACTGCTCTAATCATATCTAAATAATGATTATAGTTTGCAATAAGCATTTGCATTTTACTAGCACCACTATTAGACGTTAATTGTTGTATTGGCACTCTAGCGTTATTAAATTCACCATCTTGGGTATAACTCCTACCGACTACACTACCTGTTTGGAAATATAAACGCAATGCATCTTCAGGATTATATGCGTTTCCTGTTCCTAAATCAACTTCGTTTAAACCATCTGCATCAATAAACACACCGTCTGGCACAACTCTTGATACCACTTGTTGAATTTTAAGGTGTGTCATTTGTATTAAATCTGCAAACGGAATCATTCTTCTAACTAAAGACTCTAAAGATCCTTTGTACATTCTAGGCGCTGCTGCCACATAATTTGGCATTGCATATTGGTTAGAAGATTTAGGTCTTACCATGTTTTCTGCCAGTTTCCATTGCAAAACAATATTAGTTCCCATAACCATAACTCCATCATACCATACATCAATTCTTTTAGTTACCTTTTCAAACTTTCCTTCTTCCATCATTTCCTGAGGAGGATTAAACTGATCGTCTTTTTCAACCGTCTTATATGATCCGTCTGCTAATTTTTTTCTTTTATAAACAAATGAATGTGTTGTTTTATAATTGAAATACATCAATGTTGCAGTGTCCCTGTAGAACATGCTGTTTTCATAAAACTGCGCCGTATTAAAATAATTATACCACGATTGACTGTATTTAGCTATTTGGTTTAAGTCTTCGTTTGTTAAATCTGGATCAATCTTAATTAGCTCCGTCATTGGAACTGTTTTAATTTCTCCCCAATAAAAACAATCTTTAAAATACGGATCTTCCGTATAACTATAAACAACGTTAGCTGGATCTACATAATCTAGTTTCACACCAGAACCTGGTAAAAATTCATGTTTTGTAATTCCTATTCCTATTGTTGTAAGATCATAATCAACCCTACTTCTAATGTCATTATAATGATTTTCGGCCATCAATGTATCAATTGCTTCTTCTTGAGCAATTTCAATAGCAGGCTTGTATTTCATATTCATAAACAACTCCATTTCTTCGTCACTTTCCGGAAGCTCCTCTTCGTTAGTTTGAAATACATTTATACCAAAATCGTTATCTATTTGCTGAAATAATGGTTTAGCTAAAACTTCGCCTTCAATCATTTCTTGAAATTCATTTCTTTTCTCAGCAGACAATGCGTCCTCAGCGTAGGCCTTAACTTTAAAAAGTCTGTCGGACATTCCGTTTACTACGATGTCGACAAACTTTGGGATTATAGGTACGGGTGACCAATCTAAATTGAGATAACTTAAGTCGCCATCTATTGCTAATTCATTTTTGTATTTTGCTACGGATTGCTCTCCTCTAGCATACAAACGTAATCGCATGAACTCGCTCCATTGACTATAAAATCTACATGAGCCGCTGTCTCTTCTAAACCATTCGTATTGTATTGCTTGACCTATTTGTAATCCATACTCTACAGTGTCTTTTGTAGCGTCAGAAACAAATTGATCTGGAAATGCAGCAGCCTGTATATCTATTGTTACTTCTTTCATTTATTAAGTAATTGACTTACTGAGTTCTTGTTGTTATATCTTGCAAAGTTAATGCTTATTTTTGATTGTTTTTGAACGGGTGTATACAAGTGTTTTTGATTTGCCATAATTGCTAAACCAGAACTAATTGCAGCATCAAACTTTGTTCTGTTTGTTATGTCAAATTTAGCCCAGTCTTCTAGTGTTCTTTGAAAATACATACTACCTATATCGTCTTTTTCTCTATAATCTCCTTCAAAATCTAATCCTACATATTTCTCAATATACGACTCAATCGCTGAGGCGTGAGATTGCTTAACATCTTCAGATGAATTTGGAATACCTCCTAATTCTCTTTCAGTCTTAGATAACTTATTATAAGTTTTATCCGGTCTGTTTAAACAAAAGCCTCGGTATCCTCTATTTTTAAAATGATACAATAAACGAGGTTTATTATTTTCACATAATATTGGCATGCCATAAAATATACACGCCATTAAAACTTCTTCAAAAAATATCTCAGCGGTTTGAGGTCTGGCAATATATTCTAAAAAGAATTCATTACTAGGCGCATCATCCATATTAAATTTTGTCTGCCCATGTAAAGCTCCGTTAGAACCTTTACCTACTACAACTCCTGAAATATCATAAGAGTCACAGCCAAACGATCCAATATGTTCATTCCCTGGATACATCTTTCCACCCTTCGTAATCACATTGTTTTGAAGAGAAGCTTTAGGGATGTAAGTTACAAAAAATCTACCTCTTTTATTTGGGCTCCAGATTACCTTAGAATCTTTTATACCATCTTTCCAATGAAAAGATCCTTGTGTCATAAAATGCCCCATGTTTATAGAGTCATTATAATCTATTTGTTGGTATATTTTAGTTAAATTAAACAACGACTGTTTGCTTTCATCTCTAAAGGCATGTGATTCTGTTCTTGGAAACTGTCTATAAAATTCATTTAAAGCATCAGGATCAGAAGTTAATGATTCAACCTCATTGCTCCAGTAGTCTACAGCACCTTGTTTAATAGGTTCTTTGTCTATTCCTTTAACAGGCTTGTCAGGATTTTTGAATACAGGCATGCCATACATGTCAATAAACCCTTCCATATTCCACTCCATAGGAATAAACAGATTATATAAACCGCTTTTTGTTTGTCCGTTAGAGTTTCTGTTTCTGCAATCAGATGACTCAAATAAATCTTTAAAATTTCTACCACCTTTATCTAACGCATTTGATGTAGATCCCATCATACACTTACCTATAACTTTACTACCCAATCTTAAACATGTTTTAGTAACACGCCAGTTATTTAATATATTTTCTGGCCTCTCCCATTTACCGCTTTCATCATGTATTAATAGTTGTAATTTTTCACCATCATAACTGTTATCAGATGTGTTCTTCCAGTCAATTGTTGTATCTAATCCCTCAAGCTCCTCTTCACTTACTGTATACATATTCTTTTTAGTAATCTTAGAAGCTGGAACTCTATAAGCCAATTCTGTTTTAGGCTTATCCATACCATCTTGTATAGGCTTAAAAAAGAAAGGATAGTTGTTTGATATTGGCACTATCTTGTCTGTAAACATCTTCTTTGCATCCGCACCAGTTTTTGATAGTATACCTATTCTAGAATCTTTAGTGATTGTAGCCGTATTCACGCCCTCACACGAGCTCATAAATGAAAATCCTGAACGTCTTATTTTTAAGTAACACATACCAAAACTTCTTTTATCAGCCTTGCATGCCTCCCAGAATATATAGAACAAACGATTTGCTTCTCTAAAGTCTGGATGGCCAACGTCAATCTTTGTCCATTGTAAATACATGTAATGTGTTCCTGTAATGTAAGTAGGAACCCCGTTATTCATAAACCAAAAACCCTCTTCTCTTTTATCAAACTCTTGCTCGATATAATCCACCCATTTGTTTTTGAATTGTATTGGCGCTTCATGCCACTGAAATATTGACTGTATTCTTTTTAGTTCTTTACTTATTTCAGACGCTTCCCAATACTGATCTTCTTTCTTTTTTGACCTTGAGTATACTTTTGTAGGAGGTTTTGGTAGCGCAATATGCAGGCCATTTATTTCTATAACATCACCTATTTGACCTGATTTAGATATAACAACAAAATTATATTTTTCGTTATAACCATAAACCCAAGTTCTTGCTTTATTTTTTGTAGATAAAACATTTTTTGGAACTACTCTAGTTAGTGTAGTATATAAGTTATTTAGATCTTGATTCAGCAAATCCTTTAGGTGTGTTATTTTTAGTTACATCTATACCCTCTAGTAATTGCTTTTCGTCTTCTATACGTTTTAAGATTTCAAAAGCATCAAAGATGGCTAGTTTTTTTGTAGCTGCCGCATTCTTTAATCTATCCGCCGCCAGCTCATCATCCTTATCATATTTAATAATATCTTCTTTTGCTACTTTGATTAGTTGTATAACAGCCTTTTCACCGGCCTTTATGATTTGTTCTTTAATTTCTTTTGTATTCATTACATAATCATAGTTATGTTATCTGTAAACATTCTATATAGCTTTTCATCTTCTACATAAAACTCATACTCTGACTCTGGAGTAAAAGACACTTCGTCTCCCACCCTTACACCTAAGTTTTTTAACTCTTTGTTATTATATTTTACAATACCCATTAAAGGTTCTTCTTTACCAGTCTTTCCTAAAAAAGATTTTTTTGGCGGAATAGGTTTTATAAAACAATATTTAGAATGGCTTTTCCACTCTTCTTTATTATAATACAAAAAAAATTGATCAAAGTCAATAAAGAATAAATCATCTTTGAAAAAGCTTTTACCACTTTTCTCACGCCCATACATGTCATTGTAATATTTAAAAACATTATGATGTACTAAAAGTATATCTCCTGTATTAACATCTCCTGAATAATTTATTGGAGTTGACACCACCTGCGCATAGCGATTAGCTGTTTTGTGATCTTCTTTAGATACGCTAATTAAAAAATCTAAGTCGCCTATTTTCTTTACGTTATCATACCTAGTACCATTTACAGGACGTACGATAAATGAGAATGGTGATTGCATTAAAAGTTTATATTATATTCTAAAGAGATAGGCATTGTAGTTTTAAACTCTTTCCATATAAGAATTTCTTGATTTTTTTCTATCCAGATTTTATATGATTTTGAAGATGCGTCGTGTTGTATTAAATGAATTACATAAGATCCCCCAAGTACATCTTGCCCTGTTATATAGTGCATAGCTCCAGACTTATAGTCTGCTCCTATTGAAATCTTTCTAATGTCCATTTAATTAAAATGTAGAATCTAATTTTAGCTTTCTGTATGTAATATTTATATATAAAGTTCCATTTCCTTCGCTTGGACTAGCCAACCCACCTAAAGTTATTCCTGCGTTTTCTGTAATAAACTCAGCAGGTGAAGGATCATTTTTATATACTTTTTTACTTGCAGCATTTAATAAAAGTAGTGGCAACGGCTCTTGAATAGCGCCTTGCGTTATATTTAAAGTGTTTACAAAATTATAAGGAGTTGACCCTGGAATGATTAAACTTACAATCTGGCTAACATCATACACATAACCGTCTCCAGGAGGAGCTAGCAATGTGTATGGTTGTGCTGCAATTACTTTTAAATACGTTTCTGGAATAGCTATTGTAACAGACGTAGTATTTAAACCAAACAAAGTCTGTAAGTTTTCTAACGTACAAGTTTTAGTGTTTAAATTGTTTTCTGCATCAGTTAGCACAAAGTAATCCGGCAGTGTAGGAATTATACTTGAGTACGCTGTGGTATTACTTATTCTAGCCATTGTTTTATTTTATAGGTTCCGCTTCTACTGCTTGCGGTTTTTTAGTGACAATACCTGTTGCTAAATCAATAACAGCATCTTGTCCATATTTCTCCGCTAATTTTTTCTCTTCAATACCAAACGCACCTCTTAAGTCTTCTAAAGCTTTTAGATTCATTTGCTGTCTTAATACATTATCAGCAATCTCTAGTTTAGCTTTAGTAAAGTCTTGGTTTAGTTCTTGAATTTTTTTTAATTCGTCTTCAGTTAATTTAATTTCACTCATTTTAATTTATTTTTAATGTTAATTTTATTTATGTAAATATAGTAAATATATTACTATTCTTCAGGCGGTGCTGGAGGAACTGGGTTATCCCATGTAAAGTATAAATCCTCATCAATAGGATGCTTCTCTAAATCTATTTGCTTAGATAAACTTGCTTCCATATCACTTACAGGCAGGCCTGCTTTTAACCAGCTAATAACAACATTCTCAAATCCTTCGTCATCTGCGTAAGGAACAAAAGGTGTTGATGGATCATACTCTAAAGAGTAAGTTCCTATTTGACTAGCGGTGTATTGCGAGTCTTTGTCGTCTTGTGCGGTATACGTCCAATGTACTGTGTAGATTACGTTTTGATTCCCATCTTCTTCTATACGGGCGTTCATTTGATTTATTGTCCATTTATAAAAATTTGCCATAGTTTAATATTTTTACAAAGATAATTATTTATTTTTTAATAATTCTATTTCTGCTTTTAGTTCTTGTATTGACTTAACTAGTAAGGGAACTATTTTAGAATAGTCAACAGTTTGGTATGATGGCCTTTTGCCATATTCAGCTTCTTTAATTAAATTATGATCATCATCATATTTTGCCTCTTTAACCACATGGTCTTTTTCATAATCTTTATCACCACCAACAGCTTGAGGTAAAACTTCTTGAAGCTCATGTGCCATAACCCCATAGCCTCTTTCATTACTTATTTTCCATTTAAAATCATATACAGGTATTTTACTTATCACCTCTAACCCACTAAAACTTTTTAAATCTTCTTTTAATCTATAATCAGAACTTGTTGTGAATAGAGTTGCAGAACCGCTTGTTTGTATTTTACCAACCGCACCATTTGGATTAAAATATTCTTGTAAATCAGTTAATGCCGTAGAATTACTTCCTTGACACAAAGTCATTCTTGCTTTAGAATCTTTTTTAAATGCACTTCCTGAATTTTGAGTAGCACTAGCGACTTCTAAATCTCCAAATATTACACTACCGGTATTAAACGTCATTGAAAAACCATTTGAAACACCTCCATTAGTTTGCGTAAAATATTGCCTAACATTTCCAGCGGTTACATATTCATCCATTTCTAATCTAAAACTAGTACTTGTACCACTATAGTTCCATATTTGATAAGGTATACTTGATTTTTTTGTTACAATTAAACTTGCGGCCCCTGAATGATTACCACTAGTATCAGGAATTGCAACATACCCCCCAGATGTTATACGCATTCTTTCTTGATTAGTAGGCGTATTTCTAAATACTATATCTTCTGTGTCAGCAAATATTTCAGCTCTTTTAGTTGTGTTAGTCCAAAACTCTAAACTACCTCCACCACCTGTATTTCCTCTTAATGCTATTTCAGCCCAACCACTAGACGCTTGTATATCTAATTCTCTTGAAGGCGAATTCGTTCCGATCCCGACGTTGCCGCCGTTAAAATATGAATCACCATCAGCTCTAACTAATACTTTAGTTGTTGCACCTTTGCGTAACCATAAAGAACCTTCATCTCCAAAATATTGTTCTAATGATGCTATATTCCCTGAAGCCGTATGAATCTGTATTCCTGATGTTGCAGACCCAAACACTTTCACGTTAACATTAGTTGTTCCATCACCAACTTGAAGCTTTGAGCTAGGCGAAGTCGTCCCAATCCCGACGTTGCCGGAAGCACCCAAAACAACTAATCTTGAATTTGTATTATGTGTTAAATGAAATACAGCGCCTCTATTTTCTAATCCAATAGGAGTATCTCTTGAATCATTTAATATCAATCCAACAGAACCTCCGTGTTCTATTTCTAAAACTTTATCTAATGAGTTTGGATTATCAACATTTGTGTTTCCAATAATTACGTTACCGTCTTTATCTATCCTCATTCTTTCTTGAATACCGGCACCTCCGGGAGCAGTCCAAAATCGCAAATTACCGGCATTGTTAGCGGCTTGTCTATTAGCACTTATCATTGCAGTTCGTGTACCGCCTGCACCAAAAGAAAGTATACCATAGTTTTGCCCTTCGGCATCAACGCTTGGGGCCAGTAGTTCTATAGTACCCGCATAACCCGCAGTAGTACCACCCATTACAGTTAAAACTTTATAACCATATCCTGTTTGGTCAGGCGTTTCAGTTCCAATTGCTACATTTCCTCTGTCTAAAACTAAATTATTGGTATAATAAGTTCCAGCATATCGTGTTACAAACTCTAAGACATTTTCACTGCCTGAATTTCTCCATGTCATTATTCCTTTATAATTAGTGTCAGTATCACTTACCGCAACACTAGGATCTGAAGCATTTAAAACAGTAACAGAAGGCCCTTTAAATGTAGAGGCACCACCGTTTTCTATCTCTAAAATATCCAAACCATTTCTTCCAATTCTAAATTTACCAGATGCACCTATATTTTCTATAAACCAAGTGCTGTTAGTATATGTTGTGTTTGAAGATCCTAAAAAAATAGCTGGTCTACCTGCCCCAAAAGTTCCTATTTTAACTTCATCTACCGAACTGCTGGCAGCGGACGTATTAGATAAATTTGTAAACGTAGTGCCTACAGCTGTTAACTGTATTTTGGTGTCACCAGATCTTTGTATAAGAAAATCTCCACCTACCACATTTAATTTATCATAATACCCTTCGAGATAATTACTAGAATTATACTTAACTTGTAACAATGCATTTGATGTTGTAGCTTCTGTTAATATTCTATCGCCAGCATTAACTTTACCTGAAGTAGTTATATCTCCTGTTATATTTTCGCTACTTAATATTCTTATTGCCATATCTTTTTATTTTAACATAATGCTGGGTAACCTGAGTCCACTATTCCTTGATTTGATGATATTTTTATATACGATCTGTTGCCTAACCCAGTCGCTGAATTTATATTATAATAACCTGCCAGTAAAACTGTATTTCCTGCTGCGTCAGAAGTGCATCTATCTCCTGCTGCCGGTAGACTGCCACTACCATTATGGTAATACGTCTGCGATAATCCAGGGTTTGATCCATTAAATGGACACGCCTGGTTAAACACTCCCATCACTGAAGATGAGTATGATGTAGTTGTAGGAAAACTTCTTCCATAAAACTCAGAAAATTTATGTGGCGCAACCTGATTTACAGGAGGACTAGCAGTTGCATATATTTTAACCAATGATCCTGCCGCTGGCGTTGATGCTCCAGCCAACTTAGTATTAGCCGCAGTACCTGCTCTAGACGCTTCTACGTTTATCATATTTGCCGATATTGGATTTCCTGGTTGTGGTAATGCCATTATTTTATTTATTTTCTAATTCTTTTACTCTTGCTTCTAATTCTTGTACTGCTGCAACTAACAATGGCACTAACTTAGCTTGATCTATACCTTGTGGTACAATACCACCTTCTTCATCAACTTCATCTTTTTCTCCTACAATAGCCTCAGGAACTATATCTTGTACTTCATGCGCTATAAATCCATCTACTACCTTACCAGGTTCTTCTATAAAATTAAATCTACTTGGTTTTAATTGATTAAGTCTAGATATAGACTCACTTATTGGAACAATATTTTCCTTTAGTCTATAATCAGAACTTGTAACGTATGAAGTTGCTGAACCAGATGTAGATATTCGCCCTACATAAGCTTGACTTGTTCCTGGATTTTTATGGTAAAATTCTATTTGATTAGTTCCAAATTGATTGCTACCAAACATCATTATATTTGCAGCTGTATCAGGAACATAAAACATACTATTTCCGCCACTTGCAAAAAAGTTACTTGCAGCAAATCTAGCTGTAAATGCATTAGTAACTGTGGTTGTAGGCCCAGTATGTAAAGTTGTTTGTGGAGAAGTATTAGAAATACCAAGTTTATTATTGGTTCCGTTTGCAAGCCAATTGTTTGAGCCACTAAGCCCTGTTAATCTAGCATGTTCTGTTGTACCACTAAAAAATCTACTAAAATTAGATCTATAATTTATATCATCACCAGCTCCTATTTCTAAATCATTAGTTGATGTTGCACCTATATATTGATCACTATTTGATGTTGCATGAAAATATATTCTACTCGTGCTATAAACATTTATATTACTACCAGCATGTATTTGGCTACCTACATCAAATTCGCCTGAAACCCTAGCAGATGCAGCTGTGCTTCTAAATGTAGCTGTATCTGTAATATTATACGGATAAGTACCAGTACCACCAACAGAGAGTGCTAAAGTTGTTGGCATATCACAACCTAACCCATAATAAGCTAAATGTACTGAAACATTTGGCCCACTAGTCCAATATAATTGCATGTCTATTAATCCACCTG
>ENA-OWPI01001377-OWPI01001377.1-marine-metagenome-genome-assembly--contig:-NODE-1377-length-27351-cov-3.368226_pt1 | contig 27351 bp, 29 predicted proteins | sample MGYA00238138_ERZ651775 | MGnify/ENA primary metagenome ERZ651775 (study PRJEB26906, sample SAMN06265043) | marine metagenome | isolation source: Helgoland LTER site | place: Germany:Helgoland, sampling...
TAAGAAAAAAATCTATATTTTTCTCTAATAGCGTGCTGATAACTTCGAAATATTTTTTCTTGTCCATGAAATGCTGAAACCAACATTAGCAGGGTAGACTTAGGTAAATGAAAGTTAGTAATCATTAAGTCAACTATTTTAAAATTGAAGCCAGGAGTTATATATAAATCTGTAGAACCAGACCATGGAATAATTTTTCCGTTATTTATTTTTGCAACTGTTTCTAAAATTCTTAAACTTGTTGTTCCAACAGAAATAATACGTTTATTATTTTTTATTGCATTATTAATAATTAGAGAGGTTTTTTCACTTATTTCACCCCACTCTTCATGCATTTTATGTTCCAATATGTTTTTAACTTTAACAGGTAAAAATGTGCCTGCACCAACATGCAAAGTTACAGGAGCGAATAAAACACCTTTTTGGTCTAACTTTTCTATAAGTTGATCTGTAAAATGTAACCCAGCTGTAGGCGCAGCAACAGCCCCATCGTTAGATGCAAATATTGTCTGATAATCATGTTTATCACTATTATTTTTTTTTTCTCTTTTAATATATGGTGGAAGAGGCATATCTCCCTGAACATTTAATTCTTTTAATAATGTTTCATGATTTTGATTAAATTCTAATAAAACATCACCTTCTATATATTTTTTAATCACCTTAGCTATTAGGTTATTTTTAAAAACTATTTCATCTCCTTCTTTACATTTTCGACCAGGCTTTAAAAAAGTTCTCCATAAGTTTTTTTGTAAATTTAAATGTAAAGTAACTTCAATATTTACTTTATCTCTTTTTCCAAACAAACGGGTTGGAATAACTTTGGTATTGTTAATTACAAGAACATCACCAGCATTAAGCAAAGTGTGAATATCCTTAAATCGAAGATCTTCAATATCGTTACCTAAACAAGCTAATAGGCGTGAATTATCTCTAGGAAAGCAAGGTCTTTGAGCAATTAAGTCAGAATTTAATTCATAGTCAAATAGTGAAATATCCATAAAGTTACCGAAAACTTATTCAAAAATTTGAATTACCCCTACAACTTCATTGATATTATTTTTTACTACTAAACATTGAACCTTGGCTTCTCTCATTCTCTTTTCTGCAACTTGTAGATTGTCACTTTCAAAGGCTGTCAAAGGGTTTTTATTCATTAAGTCAATCGCTTTTAATTGGGAAAATTGATTATTATCAATTAATGCTCTCCTTATGTCACCGTCAGTAATAACTCCATATAATTTTTCTTTACTACCCACTAAAGCCAGACCAAGTCTACCTTCTGTCATTTTGACCAGAACTTCTTGAACATTTAATTGCTTCTCGACAAACGGAAGATTATTTTGTTTCATCTCATCTTTAACACTTGATAGTAATCTTTTACCAAGTGAACCTCCGGGATGAGTTAAGGCAAAATCCTCTTGTTTAAAATTTTTAAGCTCCATCAATGATACAGCTAAAGCATCTCCTAATACCATTGTAATCATCGTAGATGTAGTCGGTGCTAAATTTAATGGACATGCTTCTCTATCCACAGAAGTATCTAGTATTATGTCTGACTTTGACGCAAGCGTTGATTCCTTAACACCTGTTAGAGCAATTATAGTAACTTCTAGCCTTTTAAGTGCTGGAATAAGCGCAATAATTTCACCAGTTTCACCAGAATATGAAATCAGTAAAACTATTGAATTTTTTTGTACCTTCCCTAAATCTCCGTGAATTGCTTCGGCAGGATGAAGGAATATACTAGGTGTTCCTGTGGATGCAAGAGTTGAAGATATTTTTCTACCTACTAGGCCAGACTTTCCCATACCGCAAATTATTATATGAGCTGAACTTTTACTCATTAGCTTAACAGCTTCAGAAAATGCACCTCCTAGCATATTTTCAAATCTTTCAATACCTAATTTGTATGCCTGAGTTAAGCTAAGTGCTGTTTCTATTGCTTTCATTTAAATCACCATTTAATATGAGATTGTTTTAACTTGAAATTAATTTAAATGCCACTAAAAGGGTGAAATCTTTGAAAATTCATTTTAGCATTGCAAAGAATAAAAAATCACAATCAGTTTCTGACGAACTATTAAAATTATATGGTCAAGCTGAAATATCCAAGGCTGAAGTAATCGTAGCAGTTGGCGGTGATGGCGCAATGCTTGATGCAATGAGACAGAGTATAGACTTTAATATACCAGTCTTCGGATTAAATAGAGGAAATATTGGATTTTTAATGAATGAATTTGAAATTGGAAATCTAGTTGAAAGGTTAATGGATGCAAATGAAATCATAGTCCACCCATTAGAGATGAAGGCTATAGATTCAAAGAATAATGAGTTCACTGAATTAGCAATTAATGAGGTTTCAATATTCAGAAGGACCCATCAAAGCGCAATAATTTCAATAAAAATTGATAATACTGAAAGATTAAGTGAATTAACTTGTGATGGAGTAATGGTAGCAACTCCTGTAGGTTCAACTGCTTATAATTTGTCTGCACATGGTCCAATTTTGCCAATTGGCTCTGAAATTTTGGCTTTAACTCCTATTAGCCCTTTTAGACCAAGAAGATGGAAAGGAGCTTTAATAAAAAACAGGTCTAAAGTTGAGTTTAATATTCTCAACCCTAAACTAAGACCTGTTAGTGCTAGCGCTGATGCTAAGGAAGTAAAAAATATAAAAAAAGTTTTTGTCTCGCAACGACCTGACATTAGTCTACGAATACTTTATGATCAAACTAATAGTATGGAAGATAAATACTTAAAAGAACAATTTTCTATGTAATAAAATTAAGATAAAAGTTCTTGTTGCCTTTGCCACATTTCCGCATATAAGCCGTTTTTATCTAAAAGCTCAGAATGAGAACCTTCTTCTTTAACTTGACCATTATCTAAAACGATAATTTTGTCAGCATCAATGACTGTTGACAACCTATGTGCTATTACTAGAGTTGTATTATTATTCGATAATTTTTTTAAAGATTTTTCAATAGATTTTTCTGTTTTTGTATCAAGAGCCGAAGTTGCTTCATCAAATATAAATATCTTTGGATTTTTTAAGAGAGCTCTTGCAATTGCAACTCTTTGTTTTTCACCACCTGAAAGTTTCAATCCTCTTTCACCAACAATAGTATCATATCCTAATTCAAGGTTTTTTATAAATTTATCAATTGAAGAGAGTTTAGCGGCTTTATTTATTTCTTTTAAAGACGAATCTGGTTTAGAATAAGATATGTTGTACTTTATCGTATCGTTAAACAATACTGTGTCTTGGGGCACAACTCCAATGTTTGATCTCAAAGAAGCCTGTGTTAAACCCATAATACACTGGTCATCTATGTAAATATTTCCTGAAAATGGATCATAGAATCTAAACAAAAGTTTTGATATTGTTGATTTTCCTGCTCCAGTGGGCCCCACTATTGCAACTTTTTTCCCAGGGTCTATTTCAAAACTTAAGTTTTTTAGAATTTGTCTTTTTCCAAACCAAAAATTAACATTTTTAAAACTTACTTTTCCATGTACAACTTTTAGCTCTTTTGCATTCTCTTTATCAACAATATCAGGTATTTCATCTACTAATGCGAACATTCTTCCCATATCTAATAAAGATTGTCTAATTTCTCTGTAAACAAACCCTAGAAAATTTAAAGGTAAATATAATTGAAGTAAAAATGTATTAACAACAACAAAATCTCCTATCGACATATTACCTTTAGCTATATCTTCTCCAGCCATACCCATAATTAAGAATAAACCCAAGGCAATTATGCCACCTTGACCAATATTAACAATTGAAAGAGAAGCTCTAGCTTTTACAGCAGAATCTTCGTATAATTTCATCGCCTTATTAAATCTATCTGCTTCAATTAATTCGGCGTTAAAATACTTTACAGTCTCATAATTCAAAAGACTATCAACAGCTTTAGTTGATGCATTTTCATCAGCTAAATTCATTTTTCTTCTTATGGCTATTCGCCATTCAGTTACTTTAATAGTATAAATGACATAGATTAACACAGTAGTTACTGTTACCGCTGCGTATGTAAATCCAAAGGTAACCCATAGAACAATCCCAACGGTTATTAACTCAACTAGAACTGGTACAATTTCAAATGCTGTAAATCTAAGTAAAAACTCAATACCTTTAGCACCTCTGTCTATTGCTCTGGTTAACCCCCCTGTTTGTCTATTTAAATGGAACGTTAAAGATAGACTATGCATATGTTTAAATGCTTTTAATGCGGCACCTCTAACAGCCCTTTGCGCCACCCTTGCAAATACAAACTCTTTAGCTTCGTCAAAAAAAACTTGTCCTAACCTTGCTAAAGCGTAGGATCCAATTACAAACCACAATAAACTTAAATCTAATGATTTTCCGTCAGATACTAAATCGACAGCCTTTCCATATAAAAATGGTGTATAAACCGTTACTAGCGTAGCCAACCCTAAAAAAATTAAGGCCAATATAATTCGAACAGGCATTTCTTTATTACCTTTAGGAATTACAAACCTAATTAATTCTTGTAAAGTCCTTAAGGGAGATAAAATTTTATCGTTTGAAGAAAATGCTTCAGCATTTTTCATTATCTATTCCTAGTTTTAATATATGATTAAGCTACGGTAAAACTCTCACCACAACCACATCGTGCAATCTCGTTTGGATTTTTAAATTCAAACCCTGAGCTGAATTTTTCTTCTACATAATCCATTTCTGATCCAATTAAAAACATTATTGCAGCTGGATCAATACATATAACCACACCTTTTGAGATTATTTTTTCTTCATAAGGTTTGATCTCTGTAGCATATTCAACATTATATTTCATACCTGAACATCCAGCTGTTTTAATACCTATCCTTAGCCCAATCACCTCTGAATTGGCATTATCCATAATACTTTTAACTCTATTGACTGCAGCGTCTGTTAGAGTTAACAAAGGTTTTTTATCAGCAGTCATAGTAAACTCCTTGAAAAATTAATAGACATCAAGTGCCATTTTAGCATCTTCACTCATTCTGTCTTTTGTCCATGCTGGTTCCCAAACTAACTCAACTTGGACCAAACCAGAATCAGGGATTTGTGAAACTTTTTCAGCTACTTGACCTGGCATCTCTCCTGCGACTGGACAACCGGGCGCAGTAAGAGACATTTTAATTTTAATATTATTATTTTCTAATAATTTAATGTCATATATCAAACCTAAATCATAAATATTAACCGGCAATTCAGGATCAAAAATAGTTTGAAGGTATTCTATTACCTGATTTAATTGAATTTGAGATTTACAATTATCATTTTTTTTCCCAGCATTTGCTATAAATGGTTTACCAGGACTTGATACCGAATTACCAGGCATGAAGGCAGACAAAGGAAGTTGGTCTATATCATTCATTTTAAGCACCAAATATTTTTTTCACTTTAGTCAGCGATTCTGCTAACTTATCAAAATCTTCATTCGTTGAATAAGCACCAACCGAAGCCCTTGTAGTTGATACTAAATTATAATAATCCATTAGAGGCTGAGCGCAGTGATGCCCTGCCCTAACAGCAATCCCTTCTCTATCAATAATAGTGGCAATGTCATGAGAATGCGCGCAATCCATGGTAAAAGAAACAACGCCTGTTTTATTAGGAGATTTTCCAAAAACATTAACACCTGAAATTGAGTCTATTAAAGAAGTACCATAAGAAATAACATTTTTTTCATGAAGTCCAATTTTTTCAATTCCTATTTGGTTTACCCAGTCTATTGCTTCACCAAGAGCTATGGCTTCTACAATTGGAGGTGTTCCTGCTTCAAATTTGGTAGGTGGCTCTGCATATGTGGATTCCTCTATCCGAACTACATCTATCATATCGCCTCCACCAAGGAATGGTGGCATTTCCTCCAGTAATTCATATTTGCCAAACAAAACCCCAATTCCTGTTGGACCATATAGTTTATGTCCAGAAAAACAATAAAAGTCACAACCTAAATCTTTTACATCAACCTTATCATGAATAATACCCTGACATCCGTCTACAACACTTATGGCCCCACATTTTTTGGCAATATTACAAATTTCTTTAACGGGGAAAGTTGTTCCTAAAACATTAGACACATGAGGAAAAGCTATTATTCTCGTTTTGTTAGTAACTAAATTTCCTATAATCTCTGAATCGAAATCTTGATCAGGATCAACTTTAGCTGCAATTATTTTTGCTCCTCTTTGCTTTGCAACAAGCTGCCAAGGAACTATATTGGCATGATGTTCTGCAATTGTAATAATGATTTCATCTCCAGGCATTAAATTCTTCATACCCCAACTATATGCAACTAAGTTTATTGCCGCAGTTGCTCCAGATGTGAAAACAATTTCTTTTTCGTTACAATTAACGAAGTTAGCAATTTTTAATCTAGCGCCTTCATAATTTGAAGTCGCTTCTTCAGATAGTTTATGAAGACCTCTATGAACATTTGAGTAATTAAAAGAATAATTTTTAGAGATGCTATCTAAAACTTGTTGAGGTTTTTGCATCGATGCAGCTGAGTCAAGGTAAACAAGTTGTTTATTCCAAACATGTCTGTTTAAAGCAGGAAATTGATCTCTTATTTTTTCAATATCATAATTATTCATTTTTTATTTTTCTTCATTCAAGATGGATGATAAGGATGATTGTGCTTCGTTAAAAATATAATCATGATATTGACCATCCACAGAATCATTTATTATGTCTTTCAAGAAAGCTTGAATTAGCATTTGTCTTGCTTTGTTTTCTGGAATACCTCTACTATTAAGATAAAATAATTGATCGTCGTCTAATTCTCCAACTGTTGCGCCATGAGCACATACAACGTCATCAGCATAAATCTCAAGTTCTGGTTTAGCATTTGCATTTGCATTTTTAGATACTAGAATTGCTTTACTCATTTGTTGACCATCAGTTTTTTGAGCATCTGGTGCAACTCTTACTTTTCCTTGAAAAACTCCTGAAGAAAAACCTCCTAAAACACCTCTTACAATCTGTTTGGAAGTGCAATCTGGTACATCATGATATATAGCAGTAGTAAGATCATGATGTTGTTTTTTTCCCGAAATGTAAACTCCATTTAGGTTTAATTTGGCATTAGTTCCATTTAAATAGGCATGTGTTTCTGAACGAGTAAAAATTCCTCCTTTTACTAAGGAGAACGAATTAAAAGTAGCTTCCTTCGATAATAGAGCACAGTGAGCAGATAAATTATAGGTATCGTCGTTATCATCAAAAATTTTAATAGATTTTAAAGACCCTTTTTCTTGAATTTCCGTTAATTGTAATGGCATTACAAGAGAGGTGAAATGATTAAAATTTTCAATAAGAGATAGGTGACTATTTTCTTTTAGTTCTACGTATAGAACTGGGTGAACAGAAAAGTTTTGATGACCACCCTCATAAAAAATCTCAATTAATTCCTTAACATTTGTATCTTTATTTACTGTTAATTTTATAATTGAAGGGGTACATGACAAAGAAACATTAGTAGAAGGATGATTGTTTAGGTCACTTTCTTTAATTTTATGAAAGAACTCTAGGCTTTCTTTTTCATTTAACTCCTTCAAACTTATACCCGTAGGAAGTTCAGATGAAAGATCTTCACGAAATGCGCCATCTATAAATTTTAAAATATATGAACCTAATTTTTTATTTGAATCAGATACTTTTTTTAAGTCCGGTTTAATGGGCAACATTTTAATTCTAGATAAAGCTCCTAACCTACTTAACCTCCATTTTTCTTCTAACGGATTTGGCCAACCATTAAAATCTTTTGATGCCAAGCTTCTAAAATGGTTTTCGTGATATGAGGAGGTATATTTTTTAATAGACCTAACATAGTCTTCTTTAACATCATGCAGCATTAATCAAACCTGCATAGCCATTTTTTTCAACTTCAAGCGCTAATTCTGGTCCACCTGATTTAATTATGGCACCATCTGATAAAATATGAACAAAATCTGGAACAATGTAATCTAATAATCTTTGATAATGTGTAATTACTACAATTGCATTCTCTTTATTTCTTTGAGCATTTACCCCTTCTGAAACAATTTTGAGAGCATCAACATCTAAGCCTGAATCAGTCTCATCTAATATAGAAACTTTAGGTTTAAGCATAGCCATTTGTAAAATCTCAAAACGTTTTTTTTCTCCTCCAGAGAACCCAACATTCACAGCTCTTTTTAACATTTCATCCTTAACAAACATTTTTGAAGCTTCTTTCCTTGCTTCTTTTACAAACCCTAAATGGTCAAATTCTTCTTCTCCAAGAAACTTTCTTCTTGAATTAACAGCCTCTCTCAGAAAACTCATTCCACCTACACCAGGTAATTCAACTGGGTATTGGAAAGCTAAAAAAAGGCCAGACCTTGCTCTTTCATCTGCAGACATTTCATTCAAAGGGTTTCCTTCTAGTAAAATTTCGCCAGTCTCTAATTCATACCCTTCTCTTCCTGCTAACATGTAAGAAAGGGTACTTTTTCCAGAACCATTAGGTCCCATTATAGCATGAACTTCTCCCTTATTAACTGATAAAGATACTCCCTTAAGTATTTCTTTATTATCAAGTTTTAGGTGTGTATTTTTTATTTCTAATAACGACATTATTTATATCCAATTATTTATCTTAGTTAACCCACAGAGCCTTCTAAACTTATACCAATAAGTTTTTGAGCCTCTACTGCAAATTCCATTGGTAATTCTTTCATCACCTCTTTGCAGAATCCATTTACAATTAATGAAGTTGCTTGTTCCGTATCTAAACCTCTTTGAAGGCAGTAAAAAAGTTGGTCCTCAGAAATTTTAGATGTAGTTGCCTCATGTTCAACTCTTGCAGATGGAGTAAATTGATTTATGTATGGCACCGTATGAGCACCACACTTATCACCAATTAATAAAGAATCACATTGTGTAAAGTTTCGAGACCCTGAAGCACTTTTTTGAATTTGAACCTGCCCCCTATATGTATTCTGTGCTTTACCTGCTGATATTCCTTTGGATATTATAGTCGATTTAGTGTTTTTGCCTATATGTATCATTTTGGTTCCAGTATCAGCTTGTTGCGCATTATTGGCCACAGCAACTGAGTAAAATTCACCAACAGATTCATCACCTCTTAAAACGCATGAGGGATACTTCCATGTAATAGCTGATCCAGTCTCTACTTGAGTCCAAGAAATTTTTGACCTTTTACCAAGACAATTACCCCTTTTAGTCACAAAATTATAGATACCACCCTTACCATCCTTGTCACCAGGATACCAATTTTGAACAGTTGAATATTTTATTTCTGCATTATCCATGGCTATTAATTCAACAACAGCAGCATGTAATTGATTTTCATCCCTTTGTGGAGCGGTACAGCCTTCCAAATAAGAAACATAAGAATCATCTTCAGCTATAATTAATGTTCTTTCAAATTGCCCAGAATTTTGTTCATTAATCCTAAAATAGGTTGACAGTTCCATAGGACAGCGAACTCCTTTAGGAATATATACAAAAGAACCGTCAGTAAAAACGGCAGAATTAAGAGCTGCATAATAATTATCACCAACAGGTATAACAGAGCCAATATATTTTTTAACAAGCTCTGGGTAGTTATGGACAGCCTCAGATATAGGACAAAATATAATACCTTCTTTTTCTAACTTTTCTCTAAAAGTGGTAGCCACAGAAACTGAATCAAAAACATAATCCACAGCAACTCCAGCAAGCATTTCTTGCTCTTTGATAGGAATACCTAATTTTTCATATGTCTTAAGTAGTTCTGGATCTACTTCATCAAGACTGTTTAATTTAGGTTTTGTTTTGGGAGCAGAATAAAAATAAATATCTTGAAAATTAATTTCAGGAAAATCTACCATAGCCCATTTTGGCTGTTTCATTGTTAACCATTTTTTATAGGCTTTAAGCCTCCATTCTAGAAGCCAATTAGGTTCTTTTTTCTTTTTTGATATAAACTTTACAATATCTTCATTTAAACCTAAGGGAGCTTTTTCAGCCTCTAGGTTAGTAACAAAACCATATTTATAAGATTGGGAAACTTCTTTAACCTTATCAATTGTTTCTTGAGTTGCGACCATTTAAATTCCTTTTAATTCATTGTTTTGTTTAACATTGGTTTTTCATATTCGACTGGAAAAGGATTATCAAAATTTAAAAGGTCATCTAAAGATATATCATTTAGAGACTTTCTAATAATTTCATTAACTTGATTCCATTTACCTCCTAAAAAACAAATATCACTTGATTGACAAAGCGAATCTGATTTATCTCCGCACGAAGTTAGTGAAATAGGCCCATCCAATGCCTCAATAATTTCTGCAACAGTTATGTTGTTTGATTTTTTTTTAAGAGTATATCCTCCATAAACACCACGCTCTGCCTTTAACAAATCACTCTTTGCTAATATAACTTTTAAAATTTTTTGGACAGTATAGAGCTTTAATCCTGTTTCTTTTGACAGCTCAGATGCAGACATAAAATGATCAGGCTTTCTTGCTAACATACCCAAGCACACAACTGCATAATCGGTCATTTTATTTAATTTTAACATAAATTATATATAGTACTTAATTAGTACTAATTAAAGGATAAATAAAAAAAAAATTAGTTTCTTACTTCATTTCTTAAATGATATTTACCTTTATCCATACCACTAAACATTTCCTCTAAGTCAGGATGTTCAAGTGGGCCATTTTCACCATCATTTATAAGATTCTGTTGAGAAACATAAGCAGTGTAAAAAGTTTCTGTGTTTTCAGCCATTAAATGGTAGTATGGCTGTTTCCTAGAAGGCCTGATTTCAGCAGGAATTGATTGATACCATTCTTCAGTATTGGAAAATTCAGGATCAACATCAATTATAACTCCTCTGAAAGGGTAAATTCTGTGTTTAACAATATCACCAATATTAAATAATGGTTCTTTATGAATTTTAACTTTATCTGAAGAATTTACATTATTTTTTAATGAGCTATTCTTATTTTCATTATTTTCTTTAGACATTTTATACCTTTAAAAATCTTCGATAATAATGCAAATATTTTAAACTTTGGACTTAACTTTTAAAACTTGCCTGCCTTTATACATGCCTGTTTTAAGATCAATATGATGAGGTCTATGCAATTCACCAGTTTCTTTGCTTTCAACGTATGCATCAGAGCTTAAAGCATCATGAGAACGCCTCATTCCCCTTCTGGATCTTGTGATTTTACTTTTTGGTACTGCCATGATTAACTCTCAAATAAAGTGTGCTAATTAAAATATGGTGGAGCTGGACGGGATCGAACCGACGACCTCCTGCTTGCAAAGCAGGCGCTCTCCCAACTGAGCTACAGCCCCATATAAATACACCTGTTTAATATCTTTTGATAAACAAATCGTCAAGAGTTATTACATTTCAAATTCAAAAACATTAACTTTTTTTAAAAATTGAGATATATTCTTTCACTTATCAGTCAGTTATGAAAGTTTATTATGTTTTTTGGTGAAGTTAAAACAAAAGATTCTGAAAATGGCATTTTATCTACTTCACTTTTGTTAGATGAAAATGGTTTAAAGATAAAAATAAAAAAAGGAACTCTAATAAATAAAAAAATTATAAATCTACTTTTAGAAAATAAAATTAAATATATAACTTGCGCTAAACTTGAAAAGAATGATGTTGATGAAAATTTGGCAGTTCATAAAATATCCAAACAATTAATTAATAAGAAAAACTCTAATTTGAAGTTGTCAACGGCTACTCAAGGAAGATGTAATATTTTATCAAAAATAAACGGGCTTCTAAAATTTGACCCTCAACAACTTCTTTCAATAAATTCTATAACTGATGAAATAGGAGTGGCTTCTCTAAAGCCATACTCCCTAATAAGTAAAGATCAAACAGTTGCATCAATCAAAGCAATTCCATTTGGTATTAATAAAAATATTCTACAAAAAATTGAAAAAGCATCAATTGAATGCCTTCAAATATTGCCATTCCAGAATTTGAATGTTCATTTAATTCAAACAAAAAATGAAAATACACCTGATAAAATTTTAAAGAAAACTGTTTTAGTAACTGAAAAAAGATTGCTTAGTCTAAATTTAAAAAAATTTGTTGATAAGATATGTGACCATAATGTTAAATCTCTATCAAAAATAATTCAAAACAGTATTGAAGAAGGTGCAAATATTATCTTAGTTTTTGGCGTGTCTGCTATTTGTGATATTAATGATATTATACCGCAAGCTCTAAGAGTTAATAACGGAACTCTCGTTCGCCTTGGTATGCCAGTAGAACCAGGAAACCTAATGCTTCTTGGACAAATTCATAATTCAAATAAAACAATTCCATTTATTGGAATGCCAGGATGCGCTCGATCACAAAAGGAAAATGGCGTAGACTGGATTTTATGGAGACTTTTTTGTGGTTTAGATATTTGTAATGAAGATATTAATGAAATGGGAAATGGAGGTTTGTTATAACAAAAGTTCTATATCATATTTATCACAACCCAAGATGCTCAAAGTCTAGAGAAGCTCTGCAATTATTAATATCAAAAGCAGAGAATTATAAAGTAATTAAATATTTAGAAGTTCAATTAAACAAAAAAAATCTTACCGAAATAATTAATAAAATTGATACTTCATCAAATGATATCTTGAGAAGAAATGAAATAATCTACAAAAACCTAGATCTAGGAAATATTAATTTATCTATGGATAAAATAGTCGATATAATTATATCAAATCCAATTTTACTGCAAAGACCTCTAATTGCAAAATATGAAAACAATGAGTTGGTAGAAACAATAATTGCTCGACCTCCAGAAGAAATTTTATCTATATTAGACTAACCTTTCTTCTCATTCAAATTTGGACCAATATGTGATATTTTCCTCACTTTAGAAAGTTCAATTTGTTTCTGCCTTTCCTTAAAGCGTTTTTTTTGCTTATCATTTGAAATATTGAAACAATGATGGCAACTTTCGCCTTGAATGAAGTATTCACTTTCTTTATCGTCTTCACTAATTGGCATTCTACAAGCAAAACACATATCATACTTACCTAATTTTAAGTTATGCTCAACAGAAACCCTATAGTCAAAAACAAAACAACTACCATCCCACTGACTTTCACTTTCGGGTGTTTTTTCTAAATACTTCAGAATTCCGCCCTCTAAATGATAGACATCTTCAAAACCTAAAGATTTTAAATAAGAAGTTGATTTCTCACATCTAATTCCACCTGTACAAAACATTGCAACTTTTTTATTTTTTATTGAAGGACCTTTTGTTAATAGATTTTTTGATACCCACTTAGGAAATTCTCTGAAATTTGTAATACCTGGATTAAGAGCCCTTTTGAAACTACCAATAGAAACTTCATAATCATTTCTTGTATCTATTAATAAAACAGAATTGTCTGAGATAAGTTCATTCCAATCTTCTGGTTTAACATAATTACCCACTAATTTAGTTGGAGAAACATTATTAACTCCTAATGTTACAATTTCTTTTTTTATTTTTATTTTCATACGAAAGAAAGGGTTTTTTGATGCAAAAGAGTATTTAGGTTTTAAATCGGATAAATCATCTAATTTCCAAAGTTGTTTAAGAACTTTGCTTATTTCATTTTTTTTTCCTGATATTGTTCCATTAACACCTTCACTAGCTATCAAAATAGTCCCTTTAATGTTTGTTTTATCAAAAATAGATTTTAATAAAGCTTGAAACACATTTAAATTTTCAAGTTCGAAAAATTTATAAAAAGCAACAACAACCAAATTGTCGTCATCATTAAATTGTTTTTCATTTGAGTTCAAAAAATCAATATAATCTGAAAAGGGCTTCATTTTTAACAACCATTAATAAAAATAATTAAAAATACGATAACAAAAATATTTATTATCATAATTTTTAGTTATAAGTTAATAGAGAAATCTAGTAAATATTAATAAAGTTAAATTGGAGTTATGTATATGTCTGATCTAGTTATTGAACAAATAACTTTAGAAAAAGCAAACTTAATCATTAAGAGTGCTATTGATAAAGCAAGAGAAATAAAAATAAATCCTATCATGGTAGTACTTTTGGATCATCGTGGTGCAATAAAGGCTTGCTCTGGGGAAGATGGAATAAGTAGCTTACGTTTTCAAATAGCTCATGGAAAAGCGAATGGTGCATTTCAGATGGGCATGGGTTCCAGGGCCCTATTTAACAGAGCTGAACAGCAAGCATATTTTATAAATGCAGTAAACGCCTTAACAGATGGAGCACTTGTAGCTGTTCCTGGTGGAGTGTTAATAAGAGATAAAAACAATAATGTAGTAGGTTCACTTGGTATATCTGGAGACACATCAGATAATGATGAGATTGCAGCTGTTGCAGGCATTGGGGCCGCTGGTTATAAAGCAGATGTAGGATAAAATTACATAATTAGCTTAAAAACTAAAAAAGGAAGGAATACGCATATAAATAAAAATAGTATTCCTTTCACTGGTTTATCTTTTATCAGAATTAAATCGACATCTATAGTTTTTGAATAACCATAAATAATTCTTTGTATAATCAAATTTTTTTTAAAAAACTGATAATAGCAGATTGCTATTAGGTGAAAAAATATCAAAAAATAAAGAAAGTAATGAAAGATATTATGTATTAAGGTCCAAAAATTTATATATTTGGGCATTAAAAAAGTTAGAGGTCCATCATATAAAATATCATCGCTTGAAAATAAACCAGAGATTGTCAAAACTAATATAACAATTAAAAAAACTAATGTTGAATAGCTACCTAGGGGTGTCCTAACTGAAGAGCTTTTGTAATCCTTTGAAAATTGAGTTAAAGCCTTTTCAAGAGAAAAGTTAAAACTTTCAAATCTAGAGTAATACGTGCCAACAAATCCCCAAATAACCCTAAAGAAAATAAGCCCTAATAGACATAAACCAAAATATTCATGAATAGATAAAAGATCAGCTTTAGCTGTAAAAATTGATCCTGTAACAAGAAGAATTAATCCAAAATGAAATATTCTTAATGAAAAATCCCATATCATTAATTTCTCATTATTTATTTTTTTTTTCATTTTTTCGAATGCCATTAAATGCAATAATAACTTCAAATAATATAGCAGGAAAACAATGAATTTGAAATGGAATGATGAAATGCTATTAGCATTTACAAAAATTATGGAAATTGATAAACGGTTTGAAAATATATTTGATCAAATTGGTTCCCCTGAAAACAGGGCAATTAAAGAAGGATTTCAAAGTCTTGCAAAGATAATTATTGGCCAACAAATTTCAACAATTGTTGCAAAAAAAATATATGATAAATTAATTAAAGATAATATGTTAAATGAACAAAATTTAGCTAAAACAAGTATAGAAAACTTAAAACTTTATGGTTTGTCATCACAGAAATCACATTATTTAAGTAACTTAGCTTCACTTGTTAATAATAAAGATATAGATATTGGATCATTCAAGTATATGCCTGGTGAAGACCTAACAAATTTGTTAATAAAAATAAAAGGAATAGGTCAATGGACAATTAATAATTATAAAATTTTTGCATTACAAGATATTGACGCATGGCCATCCGCTGATTTAGCACTTCAAGAAGCTGTAAAGATAATTAAACAGTTAAATAATAGACCAAACCAAGATGAAATGGAAAAAATTGGAAAAACCTGGAAACCTTATAGAGGTGCAGCAGCTTTATTTTTATGGCATTTATATAATAAAGTAAAAGTCGAGAAAAGAACACTTTACTATGTTTAATGAAAATAAACTAAAGCAAGTTATTGCCTTGACACAAAAGTGTAATAAATGCGCGATGTTGCATTTTAAAACATTTAACAAAAACTCTGTAAATTTTAAAACAGATAATTCACCAGTTACTAAAGCTGATTTAGAAGTAAGTAAAATGGCTGTCAATGGTTTACAAAAAATTTTTCCAGGCATAAAAATTATTTCAGAAGAATCAAATAAATCTCAAAAGGTTTTTAAAAATAATAAGCAATTTTGGCTTATAGATCCTATTGATGGAACTAAAGAATATATTAACTCGTCACCGAATTTTACTGTCAATTTTGCATTGATTGAAAATCGATCACCAATTTTTGGCTTAATATCTCAACCTCACTCAGGAATAATTTGGTACACTTTTAGAGGAAAAGCTTGGAAACTTGAACATAAACAAGCTGTTTCTAATGCCAAACAAATTGTATGTTCTACTATCAATTATGATAAATTAAGAGTCTTAAGTAGCTTTAATCATAGATCTAATGAATTAGATAATTGGATTTCTATCGCAAAACCTATATCAGACAATCATATCGGGTCCAGTATAAAATTTTGTTATATGGCAGAGGGTAAGGTAGACTTTTACCCTCGAACTTCACCTACAATGGAATGGGATATAGCAGCGGGTCACAGTATCCTTAAAGCGGCTGGTGGTAATATTGTTTCAGAGTTTGGTTTAGAAATACAATATGGGAAAGTAAATTTCAAAAACAAAAAATTTTTAGCCTTTGGAAAAACAAAACAAAGAATTCCGTCTAAACTTTTATTATGTCTTAACAAAATTGACATAAACAAATATGAAGATGATTTAAAAACATGTGTTAAAGCACTAAAAAATAAAAATTTACTAGTTTTTCCTACAGAAACTGTTTATGGGATAGGATCAATTGGAAATGATAAAAAAGCTATAAAAAGCATTTACTTAGCTAAGGACAGACCTTTAAACAATCCTCTAATTGCGCATACATTTAGTAAAAATGAAGCCGAAAAATACGCACAATTTACTGAAAACTCACATGTATTAACTAATAAGTTTTGGCCTGGACCTCTAACTATTGTGTTACAAACAAAAATATCAAAGTTGTCAGACACCTTATCTCAAGGTAAAAGCTCTATTGCCATAAGAGTTCCATCACACCCTGTTGCTTTGGATTTATTAGAGAAAGTTACTGTTCCAGTCTTGGCTCCTAGCGCCAACAAGTCTGGCGGTGTAAGTCCAACTTCAGCTCAACATTCTAAAGATGACTTTGGCCCTCATTTCAAAGGTCCAGGTTGGAAGTTAGAAAAAATTTTAGATTATGGATCTTGTGAAATTGGCATTGAATCTACTGTAGTGGATTGTAGAGGAGAAAACCCAATTATTCTTAGGCATGGCTCAATTACATCTGATATGATTTTGGATGCAACTAAAAGGAAAGTTCTAAACGTTAAAGATAATGAAATTATACTCTCACCTGGACAATTAAATAGCCATTATTCACCTAATGCTAAGGTATACTTAAATCAAAAAATAAACATTAGTAATAGTGGTTGGTTAACTTTTGGTAACTATCCAAAATCATTGCAGAAAAATCAAAATGTGTTTAACTTAAGTCCTGAAGGTAATTTAGTTCAAGCTTGTTATTTATTATATTCAGGTCTTAGATATTTGGACTCTTGTGGAGTTAAAATAATACAAGTTATGCCTATTCCCAAAAAAGGTCTTGGCATTGCACTAAATGATCGCTTAACAAGAGCATCTTACAAAGAATAAATCATTTATTAGGAAACAAATGCAAAATAATTTTTTAGATAATTCTCTTAAATCATTAAACTTAAAAACCCCCCCAATTTTTGATAAAGAAGAACAAGCTAAGTACGTTAAAGATTGGAGAGAACAATATGTTGGACAAGCTGTTGCTGTATTAAGACCTGTTAATACTAAAGAAGTTTCCTCAATACTCAAGTTTGCTCACAAAAATAAAATTGATGTTGTACCTCAAGGTGGAAATACAAGCCTTTGTGGAGCAGCTACACCAGATGAAACTGGAAAATCAATTATAATTTCTTTAGAAAAAATGAATAACGTACGAGCGTTTAATAAAGAAGCTCAAACTATTACTGTAGATTCAGGCATAATTTTATCAAAGATCCACGAAATAGTTGAAGAACAAAATTTATTTTTTCCACTTAGTTTAGGAGCTCAAGGTTCTTGTATGATAGGCGGCAACCTATCAACTAATGCCGGAGGAGTTAACGTATTAAAATATGGAAATACTAGAGAACTATGTCTTGGGTTAGAAATTGTACTACCTGATGGTAAAATCATGAACCTATTGTCTGAATTAAAAAAAGATAATACTGGTTACGACTTAAAAAATCTTTTTATTGGGGCTGAAGGAACACTTGGAATAATTACAGCAGCCACATTAAAACTTTTTCAATTACCTAAAATGATAACAACCTTGTTTGTCGAAGCTGACAAGATTTCAAACGCAATTAAACTTTTAAATGTATTCACCTCTCATTTTCCAGACAGAATAGAATCTTTTGAACTCATGCCTAAGAGTTTTTGGGATATCGCTAAAAATAATATTGATAATATTGTAATGCCTCTAGAAAAAACACCCGAGATGGGTATCTTAATAGACATTTCAAGCTTCTCTGAAAATGAAATTATCCCAGATAAGAATGGTCAAATACCAATAATAGACACAATTGAAAATGTTTTAGAAACCTGTCTAGAAAGTGCTTTAATATCTGACGCAACCATTTGTAAAAATGAGAGCCAAAAAAAGTCAATCTGGTCAATTAGAGAAGCAGGTGCAGAATCTGAAAAAAAAGAACTTCAGAAATCTAAACTTATCAAATGTTTAAAGCACGATATTTCATTACCTGTTGCGTCGATAGAAAGTTTTCATAAAGATGCACAAAAAATGATTACTAACTTTCTACCTAACTTAAAAACAATATATTTTGGACATCTAGGCGATGGAAATCTTCATTATAATGTTTTTGGTAATGGATCTTTGCCGGATGGATTTGATGGTAAAAGTCTTGAGCTTACAGATAAACTTTATGAAATTGTTAATAAGTATAATGGCTCTTTTTCTGCAGAACATGGCGTGGGACAATTAAAGAAAAAAAGCTTAGAAAAGCATAAAGACAGTGTGGCTTATTCTTTGATGAAGACAATAAAAAAAGAACTCGATCCAAAATGTATAATGAACCCAGGTAAAGTTTTATTTTAACAATTAATAGTGTCATTTAATATTCAAATACGTTATGTATAAATAAATAATTATAAGGATAATAATGTTTTTTTTAAGATTATTTTGTTTTTTGATTTTCTTTATAAGCGAAAATGCTATTGCTCAAAATAACAAAAAACCTTTTTCTAAGTCTGAAGATATTAACTTCACAAGCGATAAGCTTCAGGTAAATGACAGCACAAATGTAATGACAGCAACTGGAAATGTAGTCATCACATCAGATGCACGTAAAATCACTGCTGACAAGGTTGAATATAACCAAACAACTGATAAAGCGGTTGCTATTGGGAATGTTTTACTAACAGAAAAAGATGGTTCGATATACGAGTCAGATAAAGTAGTTCTTACAAATGAGTTTAAATCAATTGTTGCATCACCATTATATGCCAAGTTAGCTGATAAATCTTATATAACATCTCCAGAACTTCGTAGAAATGATAACGGAGAGAGTTTCTTTAATGAAGGAGTTTATTCTGCTTGTGAATGTAATGTAAAAGACGGTGAGACACCTATTTGGAGAATTGAATCTAAACAAATTAAACATGACCCTTTAACACAAACTGTTTATCTTACTCACCCTGTTATGAAAATTTTTTCTATGCCTGTTTATTATCTTCCCTACTTAAGTTTTCCAGATTGGACTATTAAACGTAGGTCTGGTTTTTTAACACCAAAGTATGGATACTCAAATCAAAATAGATTTCATATTAAAGTACCTTATTACTATGCTCCTGAAAACGACCCAACTTGGGATATGACGTTTACTACTCACCAAAATGGGAAAACGGGTCATGCTGATCAATTAAACATCAGAAAAAAATATGAGACTACTTCATTAGAAACTAATATTTTTAAAGGAAATCTAGATACTAATAAATCTGAAGGAGATAATGTTTTTGGAGTTAACCTCTCTGCTACGTCTAATTTAAGAAACGGCTGGAACATGACTTTAGAAGGGAAATATGCTGATCAAGAAACATTTATGAGAAGATATGGTTTTGACGGTGATTCAACATATAAAAGTTTCATTAATTTAGAAAAGGTAAATCAAAAATCGATTTCAAATATAGAAATATATAATATTCAAAATTTAGATGGTACTAAAAGCAACAATGAACCCACTCTAGCACCTTCAATATCTCATCATATTTTTAACAATAACCAAAAATATAATTATGACATTAAATTAAAAGCTCATTCAATTTATAATGATGAAGGTTATGATATTAAACGCTGGTCTGGACTTGGAGAGATTAATAAAAAGGTTTATCTTAATGATATAACAATTGAGGGAGATTTTAATGTAGGTTTAGATTTGTATTCTATACAAGGAAGACCCTCAACAGATGAAAATAAAAACAGATATATAGATAGGTTTTCATCAGGTTTTTCAATAGCTGCAAGCAAACAGTACGATTTTGCAAATGAGAATGTTGGAATTATATTTGAACCTAAACTTCAATTTAGTTCTGTGTTTTCAACTGACAGAACTGACGAAGTTCCAAACAGGGACTCATCTGAATTCAGATTAGACCAGGCTAATTTGTTTTTAACCAACCAATATCAAGGTAGAGATAATATTCAAAGCAATGACCGATTGAATGCAGGTTTAACAACTTTAGTTATGACCGAAAATTATGGGGATATAAATTTTTTTGTAGGTCAAAGTCAAAAAATGAGCGGTACTCAAAAAAATATTAACAGTATTAACCAAGGAAGACAGTCACATATAATTAGTTCTATTGACTGGAACCCAAGTGCTTTCCTCAATTTTTCATGGTTCTCACTTTACAACCACCATAATTTTAAATCTGACACTTCAGATTTTAAACTAAATGGGTCTTTAAATGAATGGTCATATTCTGCAAATCATAAATCTGTCAATGGCGGGTTTGTTTCCAACAACACTAACAGAGAAGAATTAAAATTAGGGGTTTCTAAAACTTTTTCAAGCTGGTCTACATCCTATAACCAGACATACGATCTAGGCAATAATAAAGAAGATTTAATAGAAGAAAGTTTAGCTTTAGCCTACACAGATACAGGTTATATGTTTGGAAATTGTTTAACAATATTGCTTGAATATAAAAGTAGCGGTGAGGTTGCTGACAGAGATTTACTTGCAGAAGATTCTATTTATCTAACATTTAATTTTAGAAATTTAGGTGATTTTGCATATCAACCAAAAATAAGTGAATTTTTAAAAGATTAATCAAACACATATAAAAATTTAATTAATAAATCTTGTGCTAAATCTTTATTATAAGTTTCTGGGACTTTAAAAATAGCCTGACGTCCACACTTATCATGTAATGGAATAACATCTTCAACAATATGATACCATGGTCGGTTTAAGTAATCGTCAAATATAATTATTGAATCTTTTTTAGCGTGTATCAAACTATACAAAAAACAAGATACCCTAAACCTTCCATCAATTAATATTACGTCTGCTTGGCTTTTAAAGTTCCAAACACCACTTACATAATCAATAAAATTATTTCTATATTTATAAGAATTAGGGCGACCCCACTTTGTTAAATCTCCTAGATTAACCCAAACTAATTTGACGCGTAAATTATCAACTCTATTATCAACATGACTAATCCATTCTTTATCAGTGTCAACAGCTATAATTTTTGTATTAGAGTTTTCAAATACCCAGCTTGTTGATAACCCAACACCGTATTCAAAGTAAAGTTTACAATCTTGTAAATAGAATTTAAATAATTTGTCGTTACCATCAAACAAAGGTTGATTTTCTACTTTAGATTTTACCATAATATATTAAAGTTTCTTTTATTATCACGTTTTATTAGTAGGACTAAAATAAATTAGCACAAAAATATTAACTAAGATCAATTTTGTTAAATAATGCTATATTTTTTGATGGAAATAAAACTTTCCAACGACGTTGACTAGCTATGACCTTAAATGTCTTTTTTTTATAAAAAACCACATGTGTTGGATCTCTTCTGTAATGCCAATTTTTAAATAAAAAATCTTCAGTCATAAATGAAGTCATGACCCCAAACCAGGCATTCAAGTCCATCAAGTTATCAATTTTAATAAATTCTTCGTATGGTTTAAAAAGATGTTCAACAACTTCAGAACAAGCAATAAATTTAAATTTTTTAAGAAAAATATTTTGATTGGGGAAAAAAAATGGATCATAAACATCAATATTAAAGCCATCTTTTTTGAATATATCTGCAAGCGCTGGAGCATAACCACATCCATAATCCAAACCAAAGTCATTATTTGATATTTTATCTTTGAGTGGTTTAATAAGACACTGAAGAAAATCTCTGTAACCTTGATCACTAAGGCTATTATTGTGTTTTAAGTAATGTTTTTTTTCTTCGTTGTAACTAATATAATTTTTTTTATCCAAAAACTTTGCTTCACAAAATTTACATTTCCAGTAAGTTAAATCATCGACTTTTAAAAAAATATCTAAACATTTACTTTTACACACAATACAGTTATCCATTGACTATTTGGCTCTCTAGCTTTTAAAATATTGTTATCAACATTAATTATAATTAAAGATATAATTAAATTACTATTTCCCATAAGCATAACTTAATGAAAAATATTTTAGAAAATTATAATAAATTTAAAAATTATGAAAAATTAATAATTTTATTTGGATTTTTTGGATTAACTCCTTTCATAGTAGGGTTAATTGATACATGGTTTAATTATCCAAATCTATTATTTACGATTAATCTTACTAAAAATTATGGCGTAATTATTTTGACCTTTTTAGGATCTGTTTATTGGGGAATGATACTTGAATCTGAAAAAACTACTAATTATTCAAGTAGATTTAAAATATTCACACTTATTTGGTCAATAACACCTGCATTATTTGGAATTATAATATTATCTTTAGAACAAAATTTTAGTATATTAATATTATCTATAGGATTCATGATCTCTCAATTAATTGATGAAATATACAAAGATATTTTGTTTTTTCCAAAATGGTATATCTATTTGAGAAGAGCACTTTCATCTATAGTTATCGTAGTGTTAATTTTTTCATATTTAATTATTGCAAATATATAAAATCATGTTCCCTAAGAGTAAATCTAAGTTAATAGAAAGCATAAAGCAATTTAGTGATACTCAAATTTTATCATACTCTTCGGATAGGAATTTTGACTATGGAATTCCTCATAAAAATGTTTCTAGATTATCACCTTATTTAAGAAGAAGATTTATTAGTGAATACGAAGTATTAAAAATCATTTTAAATAAACATAAATATGAAAATATTGAAAAATTCATTGAAGAGATTTTTTGGAGAACATATTGGAAAGGATGGCTAGAAACTCATCCTTATGTTTATAAAGAATATGAATTAAAGCATTACAATCAAATTATACCAACCAAAACAGGTATAAAATGCTTTGATCATTGGAAAGATGAATTAATTGAAACAGGTTACCTTCATAACCATTCACGAATGTGGTTTGCTAGTATTTGGATTTTTACTTTAAAGTATAGCTGGGAATCTGGCGCAAATTTTTTTAAAAATAACTTAATTGATTGGTGTCCTGCATCTAATACACTAGGCTGGAGATGGGTCGCAGGCATTCAAACAATTGGGAAACCTTACATAGCAAGAGCTGAAAATATAAAACATTTTACTGATAATAGATTTTATCCAAAGGGACAATTACATGAAGATATAACTTTATCACCCAAAAATACTCCTCATGAAAAGGCTATAGACTTAAATTTTTCTAAAGAAAGTTCAATTACAGAAATTGATAACTTAGGAATAGTTTTAAACAATAATGATTTAACATTAAATCAAGAATTTATAGATTTTAATATTAATTATCATACGTGTTTATTTAAATTAAAGAATGGAAACCCTTTAATAAATAAATTTGAAAATGATATTTTTGAAGATATTATTAATAATAATAATAAAATTGAATTAGTTGAGACGATTGAAAATTTATTAAGATGGATTGAATTAAAAAAAATTAAAAACTTAATTTTACCACATGAGACAGTTGGTAACGAAATATTTAAAAATAGTTCTTTTTTAAATCAACTTTCTGATAAAAAAGTAACTTATCAATTTTATGCAAGAGAATGGGACATAAATGCTTTTTCCTATGCAAAAAAAGGGTTTTTCAATTTTAAAAAAAACATACCTTATTTATTAAAATTATCTAATCTCTAGCAGATCACTTCTTAAAAAAAACTTGAGTAAATCAAGTAAAAAAAATATTTTCATTGAACTTCAGAAATATCAGCTTTAGGTCTATATATAACAGTAATAAAACCAACTTGATGTATAATTGTTGCATTCAATTCTTGTTCAATTTTTAAACATTGCAGAGAACGCTCATTTTTATCCGCCCCTCTAATACGTATCTTTATAAGTTCGTGTGCGTTTAGGGCTAGATCAATTTCAGCAAGAACAGCATCTGTAAGGCCATGTTGACCAATCATGACATATGGTTTTAGTGAGTATGCTTTTTTACGTAAATCTTTTTTTTTAGTACTAGACAGGTTTGTTTTCATAATAAAGCCCTAATAAATATGTATTGAAGATACTTAAGACAATTAATTTCAAAATTCAATTTTAATCTAATTTAAAGTTTTGTAATGCGTGATCAATACCGTTTGTTATATGTGTTTTTAAAACAAATTGAGCTTTTTCATAATTTTTACCCAGTGTGAAATCTAAAATATCTTGATGTTCTTGAACAGATTTAGAACCTCTGAAAGTTAAAATTAATAATTGATATCTTAAGTATTTATCAAAAATCAATTTATGTAATTCTATTAAATTTTTCGAACCACAATTCTGTACTAAAACTTGATGAAATTCACTATCATGTTTTTTCCAATTATTTCTATCATCTGTTTTTTTTTGTAACATTTCATTTTCATAGAATTTTAATTTATGGTGGGCTGATATTAATAATCCCTCCCATTCTGGATTAGTATTTTTTATTGACTGCTGCAAAGCATGGCTCTCAATTAATATTCTTAAATTAGCAATTTCAAAAAGATCAGATTTAGAAACTGCACTAACATAAAATCCTTTTTGTTCTTTTGAAACAACAAATCCATCACCAGATAATCTACTTAATATTTCCCTAAGAGTTGAAACACTTGTGTTGTATTTTATTTTAAGCTCTAAAAGTTTTAATTTTTTTAATGGAGGTAAAATACCACAAATAATATCGTTTTTAATAACTTCATAGGTATTTAAACCTACTGTTTTGAATGAATTCATCATAAAGAAATATTCCAGTTTAAAATTTATATGACAAGTTATTGAACATAATAATAATATCATATATTATATATAAATATCATATATTATTGGAATTACAAATGAAAACATCTATAGCAACTGTATCAATAAATGGAACATTAAAAGAAAAAATTCATGCAATTGCAAAAGCAGGATTTGATGGCGTTGAAATTTTTGAAAATGATTTTTTAACTAATAACCTATCTCCTAAAGAAGTCAAAAAATTAGTTAAAGATCATGGACTAGAAATAACATTATTTCAGCCTTTCAGAGACTTTGAAGGAATGCCTGATCAACACAGAAAAAGAGCATTTGATAGAGCTAAGAAAAAATTTGAAATAATGGAGGAATTAGACACAAATTTAATATTAATTTGCTCTAATACTTCAAATATATCTTTAGGCGGAATTGACAGAGCAGCTAATGATTTTTATGAATTAGGGGAAATCGCCAAAGAAAGATCTATAAAAGTAGGTTATGAAGCACTAGCTTGGGGCAAATATATAAATGATCATCGCGATGCCTGGGAAATAGTCAGAAGAGCTAATCATGAAAATGTTGGAATTATTTTAGATTCGTTTCACACTTTATCAAAAAAAATAGATCTAAATTCTATATCCTCAATACCTGCTGAAAAAATATTTATAGTTCAGTTAGCTGACGCGCCATTACATAACATGGATCTACTCTATTGGAGTAGGCATTTTAGAAATATGCCTGGCCAAGGTGATTTACCAATTTCTGATTTTATGAATGCACTAGATAGAACAGGATATGATGGCTACCTCTCACTAGAAATATTTAATGATAGTTATAGATCAGGGCCTAGGGAACAAATTGCAAAAGACGGAAAAAAATCTTTAGTGTCATTAACAACAAAAAATAATCTAGATAAAGTTTTAATTAATAATATTGAATTTATAGAATTTTCTGTTGAAGAAAAAAATATAACTGAGTTAGAAATAATATTTGAATTAATGGGTTTTAAAAAAATAGGAAAACATAAAACTAAATTAATAAAATTATTTATGTTTGATGAGGTTAAAATAATTATTAACTATGAAAACTCTCCTTTGGTTAAAGAAGGAAGAAAACAAGGTCCATATCCATATGCTTATGGTATAAAAGTTGAAGATCTAAACGTCTTATTAAACAAAACCAAACTATTGGACATTGAAGTAATTAAAAAAGATAAGGGAAAAAATAATTTATCAATGGATGTGATTAAGAATATAGATGGATTAATTTATGTTATGGACAAACAAACAGAAAATATTTGGGAAGAAGATTTTGGTTCAAATAGCATTCTTAAAACAGACAGATTTAATCTTAAAATAGATCATATAGCCCAAACTCTTCAACATGACGAAATGATGTCTTCATTATTATCTTATTCAACACTATTTGACTGTAAAAAATCACCTGTAATAGACATTATAGACCCTGATGGAATTATAAAAAGTCAAATAATTGAGAATGAAACAAAAACTTTTAGAATGACCATGAATGGAGCAGAGAACTCAAAAACCAACGCTGGTCAATTTCTAGAAAAAAACAAACGACCAGGCATACAACATATCGCTCTTAGTTCTAACAATCTAATTGGTCTGGTTAATGAGCTTAAGAGTAAAGGCCAGAGTTTTCTTAAGGTTTCAGATAATTATTATGATGACATAGAAGCCCGCTTTGGCTTAGATTTTAATTTTTGTAATGAATTAAAGGAATTAAATATATTATATGATGAAGATGAAAATGGTTCGTTTCTTCAGGTGTATACAAACCTAATTAATAATACTTTCTTCTTTGAAATTGTACAGCGCATTAATAATTATCAAGGATATGGTGCGAACAACGCACTATTTAGAATAGCAGCACAGAAAAATATGATTTAATTAAATTGTTTTGATAAAGCTAATAATTGTACTTTTAATTGTTTCATCTTGAATATGAAATCTATCGACAGTTTGTTCCCAGTCGGTATCTTTGTGATCATTAATAA
>ENA-OWPI01001378-OWPI01001378.1-marine-metagenome-genome-assembly--contig:-NODE-1378-length-27345-cov-14.310327_pt1 | contig 27345 bp, 43 predicted proteins | sample MGYA00238138_ERZ651775 | MGnify/ENA primary metagenome ERZ651775 (study PRJEB26906, sample SAMN06265043) | marine metagenome | isolation source: Helgoland LTER site | place: Germany:Helgoland, sampling...
TTACGTGTAGACTATTTAATAAAAATTATATCCGACGACGAATTTAAGAAGGAACTTCAAAGACGTGATAAACATAAGTGTAAATTAGAGGATATACGTAATATATACGGAATGTTTGTCGATACGTGCGGTGATTTACTTCGTCAATGGATTATCGATCCAACTAAAACGAAGGAGATACTGCGTACCGTTCATGCATTAGCTGATTATTCGAATAATGTCATAACAAAAATAAGAAATAGGTATAATTGTTCGATACCCCATTATATATTTTTACGTGCACTTTAAGAATAGAGACATTTACATCATAAATGAAAATAATAGAATTAGCTTCGGCAATTACATCACTTTTTCCATTTATGATTCTAGAGAATTTTGGTAGCGTAGCGAGTGTATTTTACCATTTACATAGAAATGAAACCATGTATAAACTTGTTTATATATCAAGACATGTAGATCTTCTACGATTAGGGTACGTACTAAAAGGTGGTTTCGATTATATGGAACTCGTATTTAATTTTTTATCCATGATTATCATTTATAAATCGAGTATTCATGATAAAAGGTACTTAGATGTAAACTTAATCATAAGTGTAATTAAAAGTACATTTGGTATGCCTAAATTACACTACCTCGTCTCACTTTACTTTTGGTTTGTAGCATTTATTATTCATTACGATACTGTATTTGGAAGATATACAGATATAATAGTAAACTTACTTTTGTGTCCACCTCAATATTTATTGAAGAATAATATTATCGGTGTATATTAGAAAATGAACAAAGTTATCTTATTTGTATCGTTTTTACTTATTATATGGTTTTTCATACCCATATATGAAAAACCCAGAGTATTAAAAAATGTATTAAGTGAAGATGAATGTAAACATATACAAGATATTGCATCTAAAAAATTACATACATCGACGGTATCTAAAAGTCGTGATATAGACGAATCTATCCGAAAGAGTGAAACAGCGTGGCTAAAAGCATCCGAAGATCCAGTTGTTGATAAACTTATACGTAAATGCGTTTCTATGACGGATCGACCTTTACATAATTGTGAAGATTTACAAATTCTGCGGTATAAACCAGGTGGTTTTTATAAACCACATCAAGATACGTTTCCCGACGATAAAAATAAACGCATGTACACATTCATAATTGCCTTGAATGACGAGTATGAAGGTGGTGAAACTGTGTTTCCAAACATAAACAAATCGTACCGATTAGAAAAGGGTGACGCTTTGTTCTTTAATACTTTAAACAATTACGAGTGTGTAACCAAAAAAGCATTACACGGTGGTGCGTCGGTGAATTCGGGTGAAAAGTGGATATGTAATTTATGGGTTAGAAAATATCATTACTAATTTTTTTGTTAGTTTAAGTTAATATGGCAGGTGGTTCACAAAAAATATTAATGCTTGTCTTCATGTTCGCATGTTGCGTATCTATATTAGTAGGATCACTCACCGGTCTTTTTGTTTACGGTGATGGTGATACTACCACAACTACAGACGAGTCTGGAAATAGTGTAACTAAAATAGACGTCGACGTTTCGGTATCGGGTACAATTTTACCTAATGGTATTAAGTGTTGGTATACAGGCAAATCTTTAGATGAAAATGGTCTAAAATGGAATGATGCTTCTGGTAATGGTAATGACATAAAAGATGATAATTTAAAGGGTATGTTAAAAATGACAGTGGACCCGGTATCAGGAAAGTACGTTTACGGGGGTACGGAAGATGGTATAATAATACCATTCGATTTTAGCGGTTCGAATTGGACACTTTTTACGGTCGCCCGGTATAATGGTGAAAATAAGAGACGTATATTTGATGCTAAAGGTAAAAACTGGTTAGCTGGTTGGCACGCGGGTAAAACGGGACTCGCGTATTATGGTAATAAAGAATGGGTAACACCACAAGTGAATGTACACGGTTCCGGTAGAACATGGATTCAAACTACGGCGTATAAAACACAGTTTTTTTCTAATGGTGATAAACGTAGTACAAAATTTAATGGTGAGGCACCGGGTAAAATAGCTATAAATATGGGTCAACATGCTGCTACTGAATCGAGTGATTGGGCCGTTCATGAAATTATTGTGTACGGACGAGCTTTATCTCAAAAGGATAGGGTAAAAGTTGAAAAGTATCTTTTGGATAGGTATATTTCACCAGAAATACAAAGTGGTATAGATTATACAAAAGGGTGGGATTCTAGTGTAGCTCATATTAATAGAAATGGACTAGGTGGAACTCTCGAAAAGTGTAGATTATACGCAGTTAAAATGGGGTATAAAATGTGGGGTCATAGAACGGAAAAACACGATGATAATCTAAAAAATATATGTTTCTTTTACCCTAATACAGCTGGTGTATCATACGAAGGTGATACTTCGGATGATAAAAATATCGTTGGGTGTACGGAAAAGGGTGCAAAACTTAAAGATGGGTGTATTTTACCACAGGAAGATGGAGAATGATATATTTATCCTTGTGAGCTTAATGTACCAACCGCAAGTTCTCTATTTGGTCTACCATCCGTCAAACCCCCAGTTAATTTCCATACCTGGTCTAACTTGGCGTCTGGACAATCAATACCATTTTGATTATCACCCCATGGTCCCCATGTACCTTTATCTTTACGCCCAACATACTCCCAACTTGAACATATTCGACCACACCCTGGTACGTCCTGATGGACCGTTTTACCGTCGTTAATACACCAACCATCAGTACCACTCATGATTTGATGAGGAATTCCTGATATCTGTGACTGAGATGGATCGTCTTCGTCTTCGTCTTCGTCTTCGTCTTCGTCTTCGTCTTCGTCTTCGTCATCTTTTTTAGTAAGGAGAAGTCCACCTGTAACTAAAAAAGAACTCGATGAACAGCAGCAACATACAACCAGTGCAAGTAAACTGAAAATTACAACAGTATTATCGTCTTCCATTTTAATAGTATCATATATTTTTAATTATATAGAACATGTACTGTTATGTGAAATATAATTAATTTAAGATGACAAAAACTTCCCAGTTTCATCAATGATGAGTTCACCTCTATCGGATAACATACGTCTATTCACCATGTGTTGTTCCTTAACATCATCCTTATTTTGTCCGACGTATGGTACGGCGTAGCCTTGTTCGCACATCCATTTGTTCACGTTCGTCCAGATACCATCTTCAAATACCCATAATTCACCAAGTGCGCGTCCGTATTTACCTACCGAGTCGCGTTCCTGACATCTCAATTCAATTTCACAATCGTCCTTATCAGATTCGACCGCCTTCGTCACCCATTTAAGAATCTGTTTCTTGGCGTGTTTCCCGTAAACCTTTTCGGTCAAATCACGCGTTCGCGATTCTTCGGTATCGATACCGAGCAATCTTACACGTTGGCGAATGAGTACGTCGAACCCCAAATCAATAAGAACGTCGACAGTATCACCGTCAACGACTTTCGAACACGAGTCGATTTTGTATTTGAATTCACAGGGTTTTTGGTTATAAGTAGTCATTATATTATATACCTAAGTCACGTTTCATTTCTTTAATAGTTTAGAAAAATAAACCAATTATAGAACAATGGTACGAAAACCACCTCCATATGACCGAAGTTTTGCTTTAAATGAAGAAAGAGCGGCGTGTTGGCACACTACAAAAAACGGTGTTGTAAAGCCGCGGGACGTTTTTAAATCATCAGGTAAAAAATACTGGTTTACGTGTGATAACGGTCACGACTTTTATGTACCACTTAGTGATGTTACTAAGGGACAATGGTGTTCGTCTTGTCACCAAACACCTTCATATGAACAAAGTTTTGATTCAAATGAAGAAAGAGCAGCGTATTGGCACGCTACAAAAAACGGTGATGTAAAACCACGGGACGTTTTTAAATCGGCACGTAAAAAATACTGGTTTACGTGTGATAATAATCACGACTTTTATGTGTCCCTTAGTAACGTTACGAAGGGACAATGGTGTTCGTCTTGTGTTAACAAAACAGAAACACACGTTTTTGAAACATTAAGAGATAAAGAATACGATGTTGGTAAAAAATCGAACCGCGAAATGTTTAAAACTAAGTATAGATATGATATAATTATAGATGATAAGAAAGTAATAGTCGAAGTCGATGGTCCACAACATTTCAGACAGGTTAGTAATTGGGGTTCATACGAAGAAACGTATAAAACTGATATATACAAGGAAGAACTTGCGCATAAAAATGGGTACCGCGTTGTTCGAATATCACAAGAATATGTATGGTATCGCCAGATCGCAAAAAATAAAACGGAATGGATTTCAAAATTAGTAAAAGCTATAGAGAGTGAGCATGAAAACCAATTTATTTCCGATAGTAACGAGTATATTCATAGAAGTGTAATTACAAATCAAATTCTTTATTAGTTCATTCTATTTTTAATTAAATATTTAGTTCACTTCTTTAATTACAATTTTCTATTATCAAATTCACGGTGACATTCTTCGCATAAAGTAGCGATCGGATAGACTTTGTGTAATTCTATAAATTTTCTAAGAAAAATATCAGAATGATAACCATCATCCGTGTATGATTCTGATATAGCTATTTTGAGTATTTCAGGTCTATCTTTTATTGTATGTGCTCGTGTTAACTTCTTACCATTACATTTTTTATCACAACCACACTTCAAACACGTTGGTTCAGTTTTGAAAAAAGTATGTACCAAATTAGCAGCGTTAGCTTTTGAGTAATGCGAAATATTTTTAGTATTGGTATTTTTGGGGAATGTTACCCTATTTTTTTCGTCGATGATTTGAATTTTATTTTTTTGCAACTTTCCGTCTATGAAATTGGAACACTTTTTCTTTTCCACCTTAAACATACACGAATTAACGTTGCGTAAATTTTCAATATCGTCGTTTATATACCAATCTGATACAAGTTCACACAAATCATCCATTATTTCATCGTTGTTATCTTCGGTAATTTTCAAACACTTTGTTTCTTCATCGCGTTCAAATTTATCACCCGTCACTAAAAATCGATAAACTTCGATCATCGATCGGAACCGTGTACCATTAGGTGAAAAATAGTAATTGTCGGTCGCACCTTCGGATTTACCCGACTTTCGGGTTTCAATCTTTACATACCAATCATTATTTATCACTTGCCCCTTATCTTTTAGGTATGTTTTAAGTCTATTAAGTACTTTTTCATTTTCAGATAACATGGTTATTTATTTTATATTTTTTAAAAAGACGTTATATCTTAAGTCTTTTTAAAACCTTTTTTATGTAATAGTTTAGAGAGATGAAACAAATATTATAAAAGAATTATGGATAGTATATTAGGAGAATTGAGACGTATGAGATGTGATATTGGTAAATTACATAAACTCTTTAATGAAAACTATGTGTGCGAGGAAGTGGTGAAAGAACGTAAAGGATCCATCTGTTCCGTAAATGGTCAACAATATGAGAATCTATGTTATGAAAATATAAAACATAGCTCTAAAATTGTAAAACAAGGTGGTGGATCTTCACATAATCCAGATATATATACGCAAAATGGACATATTGAGTGTAAACCGGGAAATTCTCCAGATTGGGGACAATCTACACTTAAATGGGAAGAAGGGTTATGGGTACCGACGAATGAACTTTTTCAAAAGTATATGGATAAAGTGATATTTAAACCGCCGCCGTTTTTAACCAATAAGGATATGACACACACAGAATGGTTGGAAATTAAACACGACTATAAAGATGTATATCTGTGTGTAGATGATCACGAAATTCAAAATTTCTATAGGAATAAGGGTTGTGCGTACATACAAATAAAAGGGTTCGGGTTGTATCATTTAGGAGAAGATACACTCGAGTTGGGGGTTCCAGAGTTTAAGATAGATCAAGAGATACGCATAAGAGCGAAGATTCATTCCAAGACTAAATCACAATTTTCTGTAACAGCCGCCTTTCAACCTTTAGATATTAGAACACTCAAACCGAGTGAGTACTCTCTCGATGATAGAACACGTCTACCACCTAACCTATGATGACGATTTCAGATGAATCTTTACTTGCGTTCATTCCATAAGACCATTTTACTTCACGAATTTCGTAATTTTTATACAAATCCTTGATGTACTCACAATTATTATATGTCATTATCCAATTTTTTCTTTTGTTTAAAACCCGAAAAAGTTTTTCGTGGTCGAAATTTTCATGCATGTCGCCATTTTTTCCATACAATTTTGAATTTTCATTGAGATAATACGGTGGATCTAAAAATATAAGACCAGTTTTCTTACCCTTTAAAAAAGTTTCAAAATCTAAATTATGAAATTCTATATCGGTTAAATTGAGATCTTTTATGCGCTGTATTGAACTTTCAGTAAACCTTTTTTTAGAAGATTCTAACGAAAATCCACCCGAAAGTGTAGCACCACTAAACGAACATCTATTAATAACAAAATATTTATACCCCTGTAAAAGTGTGTCAGGTTCGTCCATTATGGTATCTCGCATGGTACTAAAAATATCTTTTGAAACGGTACCCAAAATTTCTGTAAGTTTATAACAAAGCTCTTTATTGTACATTTGTACAGATTTCCAAAACGATACGAGTGGTTTAAATTTATCGTTTACGATAAGTTTTGAACCATACTTAGTGGACATGAAAAATTCAAATGAACCACCGCCGAAAAAAGGTGAAATTACGAGAGATGTATCGAACTTTTTTTCGGTAACGATATCATCCAATATTTTACATGCGCGTGTTTTACCACCAGGGTATCTGAGGGGTGATTTCATATGATGTATATTACGTTTATTTTTTTAATATATTTATTAAATTCTTCTAATTTTAGTTAGCTCATTACAAATTTTCAAATAGTCACCTTCGGGTATGATATTTGAATTTTTGTCCAGGATTTCCATGATACTTTGTGTCGGTAATATCATGGCGGGATTGATTTCATATTCACTTTCATCGTCGGAAGTGTCTAACGAATCAGAACGTAACCAAGGTGTACCAGTAATTCTTCCTGAATACCTATATTTTTCTCGGATTTCGTCGTGAAAATCTTCGATCGTTCTAAAAAGATCGTGTTGGTTCCAAAATGTACCATCCAATTGTGAAACGTAACTCATATCTACTTCAACATATTTTGAATTTTTATCAACTCCGAGAATGACGTTATTCTTGAACATGTTTAAAAGAGATATAGGTTCTATATACCCACCACCGTTCGGAATACGTGAATTTTTGTTATCATACACAGCTACATAATTATACGAAATCACTGGTGTGGCTGTAATCTCGATATGTTCGGTTGGTCCAGGTATACCACCGTTACATTCTTCATACTTGACAATGACACAAATGTGACAATCTTTGTTTGTGTTAGGTATAGTTGTTCGGACAAGGTTTGAAACAAAATTAGTCGTATTCATTTTAATTTTTTGTTATTTTGAATACGACGATACAACTTAAGTCTTTTTCAAACCCTTTTTATAGAGTAAAAAATGTTAGAAAAAAATGTTAAAAGGTCTCATAAAGGTTTCCAAACCTGTCTCACGGATTTTCGCCTTGACGGGCTAAACGATATCCTTTGCATGCCTTTTTGATAGAGAAAAAAATGTTTTTCTGAACATTTTCAACATTCTCAACATTCTCAACATTCTCAACATTCTCAGCATTTAAAACATCCACTTTTTTTTCAAAAAGCTCTTTTTTTTTGTATTTTTTTTTCGACCCAAATTCCGTGGTACACAAACACAAACCAATTTTATATACATACATATATACACTTATATTATTCAAACAATATTTAAACTACTATTACTAAATGAAATAAATAAATGTTTTAAACATTTATTTAAAATATATATATGAGTTAAAAATTCTTAAAATTTCTCAAAAATTGTAAAAATTACGGTATAAATGAAACGTATTTTAAACCAACATTTTCTATAATCTGTGTCTAAATTCCAAAGAATATTCATTATATTTTTTCAAAATATTTTCATATTTTTGTTTATATTCGACTAATTTTCTAGATGAATGTGTTAAAGAAGTATCAAGACTCTCGAAGTTACCTAAATTTATACTATCCGATATGTGCATATTATACTTTAGTGATATTTCATCCAAAGCGTCTAACATTTCTTCGGCAAATTTTATACCTTCAATAATGTGTTTATGAAGGTGTTTGTTCGGTGGTAAATTATCAGCCATAGTGTTTTAAATATTAAAATTAAAATATTAACTAAGGTTAAGTATGTGGATGCTATTGTGTCGACCAATAATTATACCCTTAAAATTTTCCGATCAAACAACCATGGTTAGTACCGATATGTGTAAAATAGTAACGGTATCTCCTACAAACGATGAAAGTAGATATGTTATAGATATAGTTGAAGATGCACCTGAAATAAAAATAACACCGCCACAAGAATAAAAAAGGTTTGAAAAAGTCTTAAGTTGCATCGTCATATTCAAAATAATCAAATTAAGAAAAATGGTAAAAACAAGATCACACACGAAAATCGTAAAAAACAAAAAACTGAAGCGTTGCGCTAAGATTGGTAGTGTTTTTTTGCCTGAAAAAAGAGGCTATACTACGGTTTCAAATATGAAAGGGACTGGTAAAACAACGCACAAGCGATTTATCCACGGCAACAAAAAAAAACAGTTGAAAAAGATAATGAAGAAAAAGCTGAAATGCGCGCGTTATGAGTGTGAAGCTGGGTTCGAAGTATCGGCTCATGTCACGTGCCAAAACGATGGCAGAGACTATATTGTGCCCATGTGCGCTCGATGTAACAACCCTAAACGTTACAAACCTTTTTGGGTTTCACCGTATATCGAAATGGCATCGATCGAAACCGTTTACAGTCAACATCCGTCAAAACCAATCGGCGAATCTGACATTTTGGTTTAAAATTTATAATTTAAAGACTAAATTGTTTACATTATAAATGATAATAAAGGAGTATGCCGAACTTGTATACAAAAACTTGGGTCCCGGCTATAGCGAGTCTGTATATCATAAGGCATTTGAAGTCTTACTCCGAAAAAACGATATTCCATACGAAACGGAAAGAATAGTTCCTATAGATTTTATGGGACACAATGTAGGTAACTTACGTGCGGATTTGATTTTGGATGGTGAAATCGTACTCGAACTCAAAGCCGTTAAGAATATGACTGACGTAATGGTAACTCAAGCACAAAATTATTTGAAACTTACGGGGTTAAAACATTCGTACCTTATAAATTTCCCACCAACACCAAACGTTGAGTTAGAAATTAGATATGTTACTTTAAATTAATAATACTTTTACGTGTATTGAATAGATTTTTCCATTTTTGGAAGTTATTTTTTGTACCACCTTTATTTGGGTGTTTTATTAACGCGCCTTTTTTGTATATCTTTTTCAAATTTGAAAGTGTTTTTGCATTTTTGAGTTGTTGTTCTAATGATTTTGGTTTCTTAGCAGCTTTCTCTTTCGCTTTCTTAGCAGCTGCAGCTTCTTTTCGTCTTTTATTTTGATTTATTTTTCTCGCTTCTTCTAATTTTTCATTTTCTTCTCGTCTCCTTTTACTTATTCGAGGTGATTGTGATTGTGTTCTCATGGGTGAAGGTGAACCAACCCCAAACCTAAATGGACTAGACGGAGGTGTAACTCTAAGTCTATTTTGATACTCGTTTGAGTTTCTAGCTGGATTCGTATAATTGTAATATTTTTTATAATTTCCGTAATATGGTACTGATCGACTATTACTCGAGCTCATTAATATAAGTTATATTATTTTTTATCATCCTTTTCCATCTGGTTCATTAAATACATAATAGGTATCATTTGGTATATTTTTTTCCATTCACTTTTAGACTCTTCGTAATATGCCTTAGGGTCCTTAAGCCCTTCTTTTATAATTTCATTTATCTTTTCTGTGTAGAACCTGATTTCTTCTAAACAGAAATTGTAATATGGGTCGTTCATTACTTATTATGAAACGCGTTTCTTTAAATATTTAACTTACTTTTTGGACTTTTGTTTTTTAGCTTCTGGTTTTATGTTCTTTAAAAAACTATTAATCATTTTGTTTATCATCCTCATCCTTATATTCGTCATTGAACGTTTACGTAAGGCTGGATCAATCTTAGTTATATTTTCTTTACGTGGTAAGAGAGATTTGGGAGTTTTATTTGAACGAGTTGTTTTACCACCCATTTATTATACACACGTATTTATTTTTTGGAAGTTTTCTTTTTTGGTGATACTTTCTTTTTCGTTTTGAATGGTGTTACCATAGTTCTAACATTTTTTGTCGATTTCCTGAGCGTGTTTGTCATATTTTTTTGGGTTCGCGTGAGAGCTTTTCCTTCCTTTTGAAGTTGATTAAGAATGGCTGACAAAGCTTTTCTGAATTCTTTATCGGCTTGCATTTTGTTATAAAATGATATTTTAATTTTGCGCCCTTAATTTTTTTATAGCACCGTTAATTATATTCATTTCTCTCTGAAGTTCCGATTTTTTCATCATTAACCCAGCAATACGGATATTTTTACGATTAACTGGCTTACGAACACTTGTTGTGGGTGTACGCATTTTTTTACCCATTATGACTGGGCTATTTGGGTGTTTGTTGTTGGTATTCTTTTGTAGTTTTTTAGATCTATTCATTTATCGTATACTGATATTTTTTATATGGTCGGTATATATTCCCATTTTAATGTTTTGCACATTTTCTTCCAAATAACATCTTGTTGATATAATTTTTCTTTTGATTTTAAGAGTGGAAAATATTTTAAGTATTTATCTTCGCTTAAAAGTTCACAAAATTTATAGAGCACGTAAGAGTAACTTAAAAAATTTTTACGTTCCGTCGGACAATTATCATCGAACGGTTTTTGTATATCCTTGAACATGATTCGTAATTTTTCCTCAAGTTCCTGTGGCATTTTCGGCGGTGATAAACCACTTAAAATATTTGTTATGTAAGGTACGTGTTCGTAATACTTATTAAGTTTAAGTTTTTTTAAGAGACTTCGAACTCGGGCGTGTGTAATTTCTTCAACTATTTTTATTTTTATCTTTTTCAATTCGTTTCGTAATTGTTCTATAACCTCGGTGGGTATATTAGTAGTTTCTTGTGCCTGAAACTGTGATAACCATTCATTAAAATGATTTTCTCTTTTATATGAATAATTTACGATTTTTTCGGAAGTTTCTTGTTCTTCTCTATACGTCAACTCTTCGCTTATAAGGCATGCTATAATCAAACCACATGATTCACACACGAGATCACTCGTATCTCTTAAATGATAAACTGTACTCCCGGGGCAGTTTGGACACTCCTCTGATTTTTTAATAATTGGTCTATCAACGTTAACTTTTTCAACATCGATGAGATAATCATTGAATATATCTTTTCTCTGTAAACCTACGGTTTCTTTACAATTAAATATGTTATCAGTAGAACTTTCCTGTTTTGAATCGATTGTATATTGATTCATATATGGCATACATTGTATTATATACTGTGACATTTCATTTTCATATAAACTTTTATTACTTGGTTCTTTTTCTATTAGTTCTTTCCAGTTTTGAATTTTGTTGTTATACCTACTTAAAAAATTACCTTCCATATAATAACTATATAGAATGATATTCAATCTTTTAACTAATGTTATTATTTGGGTATACGACTGTTTTAAATTTATAGTGAGTAAACCAGATTATGAAATTATACATACGTCGATGGAATATTTCACTAATGAAATCATACCGGATGAAGATACGTTAGACGACTTTTGGTACGGTGAGTATAACGAATGGGATGGTTATTCGATGTCACATTACAAATCTCTGAATGGAATAGATTATAAAAATACATCTATACCTGAAAATGTAGAAAAAACGATTATTAGGATAAAATATTGGTACAGGGATAAAGTGTACAAATACATAACGTATGATATGAACCACGAATGGCCACCTATGAAAAAACCTGGTATTACATTTAACATGCCAATGTCAAGTGTACATCTACTTGATTCGCACGATAAACCTGTAAGAGACCTATTAAATAAAATTAGAAGATACGCCGGACCAAGGAACGATTTTCATAATCAGAAAGTTATGATTAAAGACATGTTATATTACGACGAAGAAACTTTAAAAGAAGAGTATCCAACGATACGTTTAAAAAATATTATTGGGATTGTAAAAAATTTAGAGACATCTTCATCGTATATTACAGATTTTCGGATACCTTAGTTGCCAAATAAAATTTTAAGTCTCCTAAATTTGCAACATTATACTTTAAAATTAAAAACCTGTTTTGATCTTCTTGCATAATTTGAACCGTTGAACACATACCAGTTGCTTTTGTAAAAATGTTCATGTATCGAAGTGAATATATACCCGATATTTCGGGACTTTCTTCTATACACTGGATTATAGTTTCTTGATTTGCAAAGTCACCGTTACAATATAATTTCATAGTATTGCCTACCCTTGTTATTTCAATATCGTTTCCTATATTGAACATATCTCTACATATTCTTTGAAAATCGGAAGATGGCATTGGTGTTATAGTTGTCATATTCATAGAGGGTACTTCAATTTGATTTTCATTTATATCGAGAAGCTTCAAATCAAATTTCGTACACGTTTTCTTAGTTTCGCTATGTATTTCTATATGCATATATTCCCGACAATTTATTGATAATACAAGAACATCCGTGTTTGATATAGATTTAAGTAGTTTAAATGTATTTGATACGTTTATACCGGCTATAATTTCGCTATCACAATCGTATTCTTCAAAATTATCAGCTGATAAAAACATATCTACGAGAGATGTTCGTGCGGTATCTAGAGTGACTATATACACTCCATCTGGTTTGAAATATATATTAACATCGTTAAGTATATCTTTGAGTACTTCAAAAGTTGATTTAATAGCAGAAGCTTGTATAGTGGCTAACTTCATTTAGATTTAAAATGTAATCATTTCTTTATACTAATTTTTAGTATCCTGTGTATGCGAAGTGTATGCTTCATTAACACTCTTGTTTATCTTAGCTTCGAGTTCAGCTGTCATTGGGGGCTGTAAAGAAACACCATAATCATCAAGACCAAACATTTCATTTGTGTTTTCACCCTCTTCTAAAGTTGTCATATTACACTCACCGAATCCACACATTTCAAGTTCTTTAACCGGTAATAACGAATCTAACCAGTTTTTTATTTCGTTACCCACTAAAAGTTTGCCATTTTTAGTTAACATTGTTGGTACCCTGCTTATTTTATTCCTATACTGAGGAGGTATACCACGTTCATTAATATTATGATAAGATACAATGTTTTTCAGTTGATTATTTTTTTGTATATAATCAATTATATCTAAACTATGGTTACAATGTGGGCTATATATCAAAAGTGACATTCTAAAATTACGTGGTAAAAAAATATTGTGAATAAAATCACAATAAATTAAAAAATAAAAATAACAATTAATACTAAATGAATAAGATCATTGTTGTTGTAGTCTTTCTCCTGATAGTACTATACGTATCCAGGAGAGAGGAGAAATACGGTGGTAAAAATGACTTGTTTGAATCTGACGAACCAACAAGATTGGCTGAATACAAAGAGAGTGAGGATGCTATAGTTATAACACACGATCTAATGAACGAAATCGTTTTACAATCTAATAAAGCCATTTCTAAAAGAACGGGTTTATGTACTTATATTATCGAAACAACAAGCATGAAATTATATAAACACAAAACTACCAGTGGTAAAATTTTTAGATGTATGTTTATGGTTGCAAAATACGGTAATAAGGGTTTTGATTTTGGTTTTTCTATAGTCGTTGACGTGCGCGTTATAAACGAAGGTCCTCGGTTGGAAGTTCCAGGTGTTGGTCAAAAAACACAAGATATAATAGAAGTAACCGAAAAAAACATTAGAGATAAATTAGTTAAGGGTTTAGAAAATTTAAATGAAATGGAAGAGATTATGCTTAAGAAGGATCAGAAAAATTTAATGAAATTTAAATCTGCTAATAAAGTCAAGATCGAAGATAAACCAAAGGTTGCTATATTATCTATACGTTCTCAACCAATTGATGTACTTTTACCAGAGAATGATAAACCGTTTATTAATCCAACAAAACCACAAGAATTTGAAGACTATTTACGTGTAAAGGGTAACGAGGTAGAGTATATTAAAAATACAGATTTGATTCAAAAACAAGTCACGAGTGCCGAGGAAATGTATGGTACCCCGAAAAAGGTTGACGTCCCTGTAATACCACAAAAAAGAGTTGGAACTGGTTTGATCGAAAAACTGAGGGATACTGTCAAAAAAAATAAATCAGTCCTATTGTAATGATCAGTATAGATGATATATCAAAAATAGCTGAAAAAAGAAATAAACTGAAAAAAGAAACGTATACGAAAATATATGAACAGATAACTAAGAAAATAAGACAATCTGTTGATATGGGGAACAAATATCTATTTGCACAAATACCTTCGTTTGTTATGGGGTACCCACAGTTTGATAGAATAAAAGCCATGCATTATATAATTAGACAGTTTCAAATAGGTGGTTTCATGGTACAAATGGTCGGTGAATTTGAAATATGTATATCTTGGCGACCTACAAAAAAGAATAAGTCTAGAGAAGAAAATAATCAAGAAGATGAATCGTACGAAGATTTCCCAACACTCGTAAACTTAAAAAAAGCTGCAAATAAATACAGGACAGCGCGATAATTGGTTCATAAAAAAATTCCCCTTTATCATAAATGGATAACCTTAACATACTCGTAGAAGCTAAAAGAGAATATCTCGGTCAGCTATGCATTCTCATGTGCCCGGTTATGATAGAGACGTTTGAAGAAATGTATGAAGAAGCATACAAATTATCTAAGGGGAGAAAGGTTCTTGTAATGTACCAAAAACTTCTCAAGGAAGTACCCAACTGGAGTGATGCCATGTCTAAACAACACTCGGATAACATTGCGAATAGATGCGCGTGGTTTAATGATTTACTCGCAGCAGTTTTTGTAAGTTGTGTAAAAATATTATCAGCTGTTCGATTAAGCAAAGATAATAAAAAAATATCACTTAAACTTCCTACAAATGAAGTGTTTATTCAGATGTGTCATAACAAAGCCGCAGAATCCTTGTACAATGATCCGTATATATATCACGAAGAACAAAACGAACATTCGAGAAACGACAAACTTTTTGAACGATTTTCGGTATGTATAGAAAATGCTGTAAAAGAACTCATCCCTGTTCAACAAATTTTACAGACTTATATGTCTCAAACACAAGAAGGGCAAGATTTGGATTTAGGGGATGCCGAAGTGGGTGATTCTGAAGATCCAGAACTTTTGGAAGGTGATCAAGAAGAAGTTGCGAGTGAACCATTTGAAAGTGAAACTCAAAACGGTATGCCAATGGAAAGTGAACAATCAGAAGAAATGGGTATGGGTATGGAAACGGATATGAATATGGGTGAACAACAAGAACAACCCATGCAAATGTCTGACGATGAAGAACACATGGAAACAAACATAAATCAACCACCATCTTCTTTTTACAATAACGAATTCAAAACTATAAACACTAACGACAGACAACAGGTACAAAACCGCGACGAAGGTGTTTTATTTCCAGACGCACCCGATGCCCATAGAAAAAAACCTCAATTATATTAAATGGAGTTCGAAGACTATTTAAGAGACCCAGCATGGGCCGGAATAATTGCTGGCTTTATCACAGCAGGATATATACATTTTAAAGCAAAATTAAATAACGAAGGTAAGCTCGCCATGAGTGCATACACAAAACCAGCTGCACTTGTCGCAATATTAGTTTTTTTGATAGTATCTAACGGTTTGGGTAAGAAAGAGACTATATCATCTGAACCATTTTAAATATAACTTAAAGATAGTATTAGTATACTTATTACAAAAATGACGTCAGTAACAGCTTTCAATGAAATGATGGGTCAGTTCATCGATGAATTACAACAGACTTTCCCAGAAGAGAAAGGATTAAAAAAATGTAGATCTGCATTTGATCTTATGAAAGATACCAATCCAAGATTAGTCGTCGATGGTTTCATGTCTAATGTAATGCCATACGCGGATAAAATTTCGTCGAAAGATGAAACATTTTTTATCAACGAATCTAAAAATCTCGATTTTATGAAAGGTGTTAACTTGAAACAACATTGGGGAGGGTGTTCCGAAAATACAAAAGATGCTATCTGGCAGTACGTACAAACCCTCTATATGCTCGGTACAACTATTAAAACTATACCAGCCGACACACTTAACATGATTGAAAAAGTTGCTAAGCAATGTGCTGATAATATGGGCGACGATGCCAATAGTATGGACGAAGCTCAACTTATGAAAACAATGCAAGGCATGCTCGGTGGAATGTTAGGCAACGGTAAAAAATAAACTCCTATTATATAAATGACATCGTGGTTCGACGATCCCAAACAACTCATTCGTACAGATAAAGTTTTAAATTTTTGGCCATCCAGTACACAATCATCAGAAGAACGTGTAAATTCGGCAGCACGTTTTATAATTTATGCAACTTGTATAATATATTTAATAAAAAGAGATGTGCGTATATTTGTTATAGGCGCCACTGCACTAGGTGTACTTTACATAATGGAAAAATCTAATATGGTTAAGGAATCCCTTAACAGAACAAACCAACCAGAATACAAATATGGACAGTGTCAAATGCCAACAAAAGATAATCCCATGGGAAATGTTCTCATGTCGGATTTTGGAGACAGACCAGATAGACCATCATCTTGTTATTATCCAACAGTACAAACAAGTGTTAATAACTTAGTAACCGACGGTGTTAAATATGGACCAGCTCGATCGAGATCTTCAGCACCAGAACATCACAGAAATGCCATGTCTAGACAATTCGTATCTGTTCCAGACGTTGCGTTAACAGCAGACTCTCACTATGAGTTCATACATGGTAAGAGAGAACAAACGTGTAGACAAAACCCACGCATGTGTAATCCAGATGCAAGAGGTGTACAACTCGAAGCATTCAGAGGTTTAGATCCAGATGGAGATTCCCGTGTCCATGGAAGTAGAGCACCAGCTAGCTTTTCCCCTTAAAAAATTGTTTTTTTACTTATTAGTAGATACTCGATTTGCTTAAACAAAATCTTTTGTAATAGTAAATGGCGTACCAACTCCAACCAGGATTGAAAATAGTCGAAGACAAAGCTATCCCAAATACATGTGCGACTGAAGAGGTTTTTTTATACCCCCAGCCCAGTACACTAAACTATGGTTCATCGAGACCAAATACCATGTTATACGGAACTGCCCCATACATGGCAGGTAAGGGATCCCCAGCCCAATATATAGAGACAAGTGACATACTTCGTCCACAATCAACGACGAGATTCAATAAGGTTTTAGCAAAGACTTACGAAAAAAATTTTCATCCACTTCAACATGTCGAGTGTAAAGTTCCACTCCGAACTCAAAGTTACGAACCCGCGAGTACACGTGCCGATGTACAAAATGGTATGTTCGGTAAAAGGTACATGAATAAAAATGTTAATAAGAAATAAGAATGGCTGACCCATTATCGATTTTTGCTATTGCAGGATTAGTTTATGCAGGTCGTAAACTCAGTAAAAGTTCAGACGAACAATATACTCTCCAAGCTGCTCAAATAGCAGACCAAGTCGACGTTAGACCAGAATCTAATAGAAATGTAACTATAGACGATGATTTTTTGGGACAAACTTCACCCCTTGTAGAATCAGAATATATGTCTAAAACTGAAGTTTCGTCGTTTGGTGATATATCTCAACAAGGTAGATCATCGGGTGGTGAAGTCTTAGAAATGAGAAATAGAATGTATGATGGAGGAATTATGAATAACCTTTCACCAATTGAAAGAACAAATGTAGGTCCAGCTCTTGGCGTTGGTCCAAATGTACCCGCTATAGGTGGACATCACCAACTTTTGCGTATTAACCCAGAAAATGTCGGTGCATATAGATTAACAACTTTACCAGGGAGAAGTGGTCCCGCCTTTGACGGTAAAGGTGGTCGAAGAGGTATTGCTGGAGAATTAGGTCATAACAGACCTGAGAAAACTGCGTATCTCCCAGATCGTCTTCCAAATACGGGTGGTAGAGCACAGGGATTTTCCGGTAGAACAGTGCGAAATGAACATGAAAGAACAAAAAGAACAACAAACAGATCAGAAACTGGTTCTAGAACAGATACACTTTCTACAGCATCAGCAAAAAGAACAGTTTCGGCACTTACTAGAGCTGCTGAACCAACTAGAAACAAAAAGGATGGTAACATGGAAGCTTACCAATACCAAAATAACCCAGCACCAGGTATTCATAAATTCAGCCACGGTTACTTAAATTCGCCAGGTTCTAAAATCGGTGAAAAGCGTGTATATGGGGATGCATACACATCGAGTGAACTTGGTAAATACGGATTTAGACCAGACGATAGAAGAGGTAAAGCGGGTCGCGCAGCTGGTCCAGGTCGTATGAATGTTCGTGCCGATCCACTTAACCAAGGTGGTATGGTGACGAGCGTTCGTTCTGATACGACACGTATAGATGGTCGTGTAAACTCAGCAGACGGTGGATGGACACAACATTACAAAAACAATGATTATCATCAATTCAATGCTTATAAAGGTAATGTTAACCCTAACAGTACCCAGGATAGTTTGGGTGTTGCTAAAAGACAACTCCAAAATAACCCACTCTCGCATAGCCTCTGTTAAATAAAAATGAAAACATCAAGTTAAAACACTCATTAAAATAATACTCCGTTATTTTAATGAAGGTACATACCTTAGATATAGATAGTGGAGAACGTGACCCTGTATCTTATCCTAATCCAAGTGATTATATTGTTAATTTAAAAACACCTATTTACAATGTCAGTAAAATATCATTAATATCAGCACGTATTCATAATAGTCAATATCTCATAAACGATAGAAACAATACATTCACTATTAATAGTTCATCTACTAATTATGATATAACGATACCAAATGGAAACTATGACGGTAAAGATTTAGCTTCGAATGTCGTTGTGAATTCAAATAGCATGTTATCTGGATCTACGTACGATAAAGATACGAATGCTATAACATTTGAAGGTCCAAATCAGTTCAGTTTTGATTTTTATAACGGTAAAAACGGGTATAAATCAACCGTGAGTGGTAAAACAACACCACACGATGTATTGGGTCTAACTGCAAGTAACGTATTTTCTACATCCACTTCTCCTTATAAAATGGAAACTGGTAGCGTTAATTTACAAGGTGCAGATGCTATTATAGTGAAATTGAGCAGTGGTTCTGACGATTTTAATAAATCTATATTTTCAGATTTACCTTTTTACACTGGTCGAATACTTCTGTGCGGTGATGTTATAAATTATTCGGGTGTGGACGATGCGGTAGAACACAATTTTGATTCGGGTAAACATAAAACGATATCGAAGTTACGTGTTCAATTTTATTATAGTAGTAATAATCGTTTAATACCTTATAATTTTAGAAATGCAAATCATATATTAAAACTTGCCGTTACGTGTTCGACTGATAAATTTGTTAATATACCTAGATTATCTAACGAAGAAACCAACGAAGAAATTATATCCGAGACTTTAAAAACACCTATGAATATCCTCGAAAAAGAAGAAGAGGATAGTCATAAATGGGATGCATTTATATCTATATTTTTATTAGTTTCTATGGCAATATTTTTATTACTTGTTATTAAAAAACCCCAAAAAGTTACTTCGTAATAGCGAAGACTGGTTGTTGTGGTCTTTGTACCTTAGAAGACACTCTAGAGATCGCCAAGTAGACGAAGATGGACAAGAGAGTGGTGAACAAGGCAGTGAGCGTGTAGTTCATGCCTCCGTTCTTGTTAACTTTGACAACTTGGTTGACGACCCATCTCACCAAATCGACCCACGAAAGGGCGGCGGCAAATGAGAAGCCAGCAACGATAGCGTTGAGGGATTGACCTTCGAGTTCACGGGCGACGAGCATAGCAGTTTCTTGAGCAGACATTTTTTATACTATAAATGTAGATTTTATTCTGGGAACAAAGTATCTTCGAATAAAATTTTTTTATACTTTTTAGTGTTTTTTAAATACCCCTTAAGCATTTTAGGTTTACTTTCCCCTGAAGAAGACGATTCAGTTTCGGATTCAGTTTCAGTTTCAGTATCGGATTCACTTTCACTTTCATCTGAGCTATCACAAGATATTTTGAAAAATGATGATTCGATGTTAGATCCCTCTGGGTTAGAGGTGTTCATTACTATCTATAGCATTTTTTAACATCTGTTCTGTCGGGTTTTTCGGCACCCATTCTTCCCAACTATCATACGCCATGTTCATTTTAACATATTTGTATTCTCTACCTGAATACCTCGTAAATTCAATATCTTCTTCATCTTCATTTATAATTTCGAGTTCATCTTCACTATCCGTATCTTCTTCGTATATTTCTGGGAAAAGAGACCCTGTATTTTTACCGACCTGGTTCATAGCACAGTACTTCATAGCGTATTCCATATCTTTACCAAGAAGTATATCTCTACCACACGCTTTTGCGTACCCTGCTGCGAGTACCATCGCCTGCTCTAAAACTGGTTGTATAATATTTAATGCGGAACCCTGTATTTGTTCCTGTATAAGTAAAGCTGCATCATTTTCTTGTTGAAATGACATTTTAGTAGAGTAATTTTGCAATACCGTTCTCCACTTGGAGTATATTGTAACTTTGTGCCAAAACTCTAAGTTCTCTTTCAGCCTCATTATCCGGTGTTGTTGTAAGTTTGAGTATTTGGTCTTTAATTAAACTGAAATTGACCTGACCTGTTGGGTACCATCGTTCGGGTTCTAAAGCGAAACTATACGAATAGTACCTTCTACATAGTTGTGTTCTTGTATGGTGTATACCACTTTGAACCGCGCGTAAATTTACAACTTCACCAGCCGCTCCACTAATAACATCGGTATCGTCTAAGGTTAAAGAAAGTTTTTGTAAATTCTCAAAGTTCGTATATTCGTCAGTGGTACCAAATACTTGAAAAAGGGAATCGTAATCAAAATTAGTAACAAATACAGGATTAGGGTTCGAAGAATAAAGATCTACCTTTCTAAGTCTTTGAATTATAAAAAAAAGTTCCTTTACGGGGTTTTTAAAATTAAGTCTGTGTGTTGTATTTACTACACTGTTTAGATTTGCATCTTGGGGTATTATATCCTTAACTTCTTGAATTTGTGTAATTGCATAACTTGTTTTTTTAGATTTTATCTTATCCTTTTCGTCTTGTACTAACGATACCATTTCGGTCGTTATTTTCATGTCCTTAATGAGACCTTTTGTTTGAAAATAATCACTCAAATAATAAACTTCACTATTTGCAGAGTGGTATCCCCATACACAATCACTAAGTTCTCTAAGTTTAATAACAATTTCAATTTCCTGTTTATCTATTGCAAATACAGGAATGGCAAGTTCAGGATTATTGTAAAAGTAAAAAGGAATATCGACGAAAAATTTCTGGTTAGATGTAGCGACTCCTAAATACCCTGCTATACTTGTATGTTTAACCTTTGTACCCGACAATTCTCCCGGGGGTTTTCCAATAAGTTTAGCAAGGTTTTCCTGTTTTGTATGCGATACGTAATTATCGAAATAAATCGCTAAAAAATCGCTCGGTATTCTTTGAATTGTTTTACCACCAATTAGTATTTCGGCATACTCAATAATAGCGTGTCCTATAGACTCGACGTATCCTATACCTTCTAGACCAGCTACTAAATTTTGTTGTATGCTAGATAACTCAAATTTCAAACTCACGGTTTTGAGAAGATCACCTTGATCTTGTGGTATGGTACACCTTATAGTGTTACCAAATTCCACTTCACCTTCCACGTCTAAATCTGTAAAAAAAGGTGCAAAATTAGTATGTTTTTGAAAATTTTTTACGAAGTATGTGTATTCTGGATCATCCGTAAAAAAGGCGTCCTGTGGACCAGATATTTCTAATTGAACACGACCAGCCATTACTAGTATAACTCACTAAAATTTTAAACCACCAAGTCCGCTTTCTATTCTTAACACGTTATAGTTTACTCCATACACATACACCTTGTGACCAAAACTAGCGTCTGGTGTATCGAGTTCTATTTCGATTAAATTGTGTGCTATTCTACTCATATTAACTTGACCGGTCGGGTAATACGTTTCGGGTTTCATTGAAAAACTATACACACCGAAATTACCGTTTGTTATTCCCGTGTAATATTTCAATGGTTGTTCGTAACACAACATTAAAGTATCTGCGTCGATGATTTTATTATTGTTAAATTTCATGGTAACGTGTTTTATCGTTTCGTATTTATGTAGATCATCACTTATCGCTACAAAAAACATTTCCTTTACCGGGTGTTTAAAATTTAACATACCTGATTTCTTAGATACACCTGGGTTAAACTTAAACTGTGACATTTGAATTTGTGATATAACGTATTCGATTGGTCGAGTTTTTAAGAAACTTTTTTCATTCTCGGTTATGAAAAAGAAATCGGAAATCAGTGATACTTTTTTGATAGACGATGAAACATTTGGAGGTGGATCTGATATCGCATTGTTAGACCTTGTATATGTTAGAACAACGTCGTCCAATTTTTTAAATTTTATTTCGACCTGAACTTGTTGTTTACTTAGTGCGCATACAGGTATTGCTAAACTTGGATGCCTTAAAAAGTAAAAGGGTAATAAAATATTATAATCCCAGTCGTACGATACATTTATGTAATTTCCATGCCCGGCTAAGAAGTAAAGGGTTTGTTTTATATCATCTTCGTTACTGTGTATATTGTTATACATGTATATGTAGTCCCCGGTCAAACGCTGTATAGTCTGACCACCGATACGTAAATCGGCGTATTCTATTATTTGAGCACCTATAGATTCTCTATAACTTACTATTTTAAGGTCTATTTGACCACCCATACCGGGGTGTACAGAACAGTAATAGTATAATGTTGATGGTGTACTTGAACTATATGTTGGTGTAAAAGTAACCGTAGCTGTACCCGGATTCGTAACACCCGTTGTATAATCTCCAAATAAAGGTACACTAAATCTATAAGCTTCACCACTAGACTGTCTCAGAGATACTTTACCTGGGTACGTTGTAGTATCAACACTATTCGGGAAAGCATCAGTTGCATCGTTATCAGACCAGGTAAAGGGAGATACTTTCAAAACCTTTATCGTGTTAAATGATGGTGTAGATGGTACTGCCCAGTTGTTTGCTGAATTTTCCCATAGTTTATAAACATAATGCGTTGCTGTATCCAAACTTGTGTATCTCTTATAATTGTAAAGAGTACCGACACCGTCAACGGGTGGTAATTCGTCGGGTGGGTTACCATCGGGTGATCCTGCAAATCTAAATGGGTGTGTTGGACTTGCATTGTTGAAGGTATACGTCGTACCTTCGTAAAGTGTGAGTGTCGCCTGTTGATCACCGTCTATAAAGTATTTACCACCTGATTCTGAAACTGTAAACGTTTTATCCGGTGCCGTTGGTCTAGGTAAAGTAAATTTAAGCATCATACTTCTAATAAGATCGCCCTTATTCATTGGTATGTTACACTCAACGGATGTATCGAAATTAGGATCACCATTGAACGGGGTTTCTATGGCTTCTATTGAAAATTTTGTGTGTCGTTTAAAATTCATTAGGAAATATGAAAATTCAGGTTCACCAGTAAGCCATTGGTCCTGGATACCAGTGACAGCAAGGTTTAGTTTACCAGCCATTCTTACTTTATGTGAGTAAAATTTTATAAATTAAAACGAGGCATTATGATAGATGAATCTTCAATTGAAAAAGTTCAAACCTGAAACCATGGCTGATGATAAAGTATGTGTTTTTATAGGTAAACGTAATACCGGTAAATCTACACTCGTTACTGATATTTTGTATCACAAAAAGCATTTACCAGCAGGAATAGTTTTATCTGCTACAGAGGAAGGTAATCATTATTATCAACAGTATATACCCGATCTTTTCATATACGGTGATTACGATAGAGAAGCTATCGAACGCGTTATGGATAGACAGAAAAAGCTTGTTGGTGCCGGTAAGTCAAACTGTGGTGCATTTCTTCTTTTAGATGATTGTATGTATGATTCCAAATTCATGAAAGATACTTGTATCAGACAATGTTTTATGAACGGTCGTCACTGGAAGATATTTTTCATGTTAACCATGCAATATTGTATGGATCTTCCTCCAGCTCTCAGAGCAAATGTTGATTACATTTTTATTTTGCGTGAAAATATAATTCAAAATCGGGAGAAATTGTATAAATCATTCTTTGGTATTTTTCCAACGTTTGAAATGTTTAATAAAGTCATGGATTCGTGTACAGAAAACTACGAGTGTTTAGTTTTAGATAATACGTCTAAGAGTAATAGAATAGAAGATTGTGTATTTTGGTACAAAGCAACACTTCGTAAGAATTTTAAAGTGGGTGCACCTCAATATTGGCAAACCCACAAAAAGATGTTTAATCCTAGACATGGTAATATGAAATTGGGTGATCGTAACGCAGTTAAAAAAACGACGGCATTAAAAGTTATTAAGAAAAAATGAATAGTTTACGAATTTTATCGAAACAATTATTACAGAAAAAAATTATAACACCGTTAGTTTATCCAGCGTACAATGAAATTACACCAGGTGGTGGTGAAAGTGATGAAGGATACCGTATATTGGTTGATATTTGTCATAGTACAAAAACCATATACGTAGATGAAGACATGTGTGACTACGATAAGTTAAACGATTTACCACGAATTATAAAAACGTTTGGGTGTTTATACCCTAAATACAAACTAATCAGTTAATTATTTTAAATTGTTACATTAAATGATAAGTGTTGTTATATTAAATTGGAAACGTCCCGATAATATAATAAACGATATATTACCAAAAATTGTTAATTACAAACTAGTTTCAGAAGTCATAGTATCTCACGGTAACAGTAAAACATACTTTGAAACACCAGAACTAAAAATGGTTAAACATTATCGAGATGAAAATATGAACACAAATTTAGGTGTCGCTTTACGATTTTCTAGGTCGTGCGATGCAAAAAATGATTGTATTTTGATAATCGATGACGATATGTTACCATCAGAAAATTACGTTAACAAAATGTACAAAGAGTATAAAAAGAATCCTAATGTGGTTATAGGTTCACAAAAAAGATACGTTTCCGAAACCAAAGGGTATTCAAATAAAAAGTTTTTAACGAACGATCAACAAATTGTATTAACTCAAATTTTAATGACAAACAAATCGATATGTAAAGATTTCATGAACGAAAAATATAAGATGAATGACTTCGCATTGAAAGCTAAACCAGTGTGGAACGGTGAAGATATATTATTAAATTTAATTTACATTAAAAATTATAATAAAACCCCGATTTATTTGAAACCAACCAACGACGATGTAAAGAAATTAAAGACCAATAACGCTATAAGCAGTGATACAGGACATTATAAATATAGAAGAGAGTTTTCTAAAGCAGCTTTAGAAAGATACGGTATTAATACTAATACTAATTATAATTATATAAAATTGTTAGTTTTACTAATTTTATTATTTTTATTGATAGTTTACATAATCAGGTAGGTAAATAATCAGGCTAACGCGTAAACGTAAAAAATCAAAAAACTTTACACATATAAATGTCAACTGACGTAAGTACTTTAAACCTTTCCGAGAATAGTGATGGTATGGTAGCATTAAATAATAACATGTCTACAAATTTCATAGAAAAAGGACAACAACCTATTATAGAACCGCCGAATATTGTATCTGAAAAAAATATTGATTTTAAACAAAGTACTATGGACTCTACTCCAATTCAAGATGTTATGCAACCAGAATCACCACTCGAACCACCAATGATGGCAGTTGACCCACGAATGACACAGGCACAAGCGCAATCACCAATGATGGGTCTTCAACAACCAACCGAGTCTAGACAAAAAAATTCTAGTCAAAATCCATTTAATTTAACTGATGATCAGTTTCAAGCTCTCGTGGTCGCTGTTTGTACTGCGATAGCGATTAGTAAGCCAGTTCAAGAAAAACTCGCAAATTTCGTACCACAATTTCTTAACGACCAAGGGAACCGAAGTGCCGTTGGTTTGGCTTCGACTGGTGCAGTCGCCGCCGTAGCATTCTTTTTGTATAAAAGATACGCTTAATTAGAATTAAAGTGGGAATACATTTTATCACCACCAAACAAAAAATAAGAAATTATAAACCCAATGGTTAATCCCAATGCTCGAAGTCCAATAACAGTCACTGTACTCCGTGTATTTTTACCGAACCTAACAAAATCTTCTTTTATATTTTCGTTCGTTTCTGTAATTAAGAGTGTAAAAGCTAAACTTATTATAGTCGATATCAAAAGGAAAGGCATATCAAGGGAAAGACGTCCCCATACTTTACCACCTCTTGGCATCATACCCAAAACATTAGGTATAATAAGCAATAAAAAGATCACATTAGACCAATATTCACTCGCGAGTAGTGGTACACTCGATAAAGATAAAATTCCATTCCATAATAAAATAGCTTTTGCTAAATCAATTTTTGTCGCTGACATTATTACATTTACCTTAGATTATTTATCCTGGACGTGTTTACCACAAAATTTAGTTTTGTTTGGTATTTCTTTATAGATTCCGAGTTGGACGCACATATCTCTCAATTTTTTGAAATTTGTCCAATAATCTTTACTGTGTGAATACTCGTCGACCGTTGAGTGTGCGAGTTCGTGTATTAAAACGTGAAATATTTCGTTCGTATCACCGTCTAAGCATAAACCAATTTCATTACCTTTATTCGTGTTATACCCAATGTGCCCATTTGTCCTGTGATACATTGTTAATGGTACTTCGTGACGTAAAACTTTAAACTCACTATGTCCAGTTGTTTGTATATGTTCCCTGAGAATTCTATATTTTTCCCGTACTTCTTTTACTTTTTCGTTTTGTTTCGTAGTCATGTATATATACACGTTTATGATAAGTAGAAGTATAGCGAGTATCATCTTACCATAAACCTATATAAAAATACCAGGTAAATGTATATGAGTAACTCCAACCCCAATGTTCCCCAGGAACTTCGTAACCTCGGTGTTAGG
>ENA-OWPI01001380-OWPI01001380.1-marine-metagenome-genome-assembly--contig:-NODE-1380-length-27320-cov-21.079617_pt1 | contig 27320 bp, 21 predicted proteins | sample MGYA00238138_ERZ651775 | MGnify/ENA primary metagenome ERZ651775 (study PRJEB26906, sample SAMN06265043) | marine metagenome | isolation source: Helgoland LTER site | place: Germany:Helgoland, sampling...
CATCACCGAGGCCCATGCGCTCGCCGCCCTGAACAGCGCCACGTCTGGTCCGGTGGCCGAAGGCAATGTGGGCGGGGGCACCGGCATGATGACATATGAATTCAAAGGGGGCATGGGCACCTCATCGCGGCGGGTCGATTTGGGCGACGAGCGCTTCACAATCGCAGCACTGGTTCAATCGAACTTTGGCAGTCGTCACAACCTGATGGTGCGGGGTGTTCCGGTTGGCAAGGAATGGTCCGAAGACGCGCCGCTGACTGAGGCAGGGGCGCAGGAACAAGGCTCGATCATCGTGATCATCGGAACGGATATCCCGCTTTTGCCCAATTAGCTCAAACGCCTGGCAAAACGCGGGGCATTGGGCATCGGGCGGACCGGCTCTCCAGGCGGGCACTATTCGGGCGATATCATGCTGGCCTTTTCCACGGGCAACGACATCGGCCTGCCCAGAATGACGGCCGACGCGCACCCACTGTTCAACACAATGCAGTCCTTGGGCGATCATTATATTGAAGCTGTCTACGAAGCAGCGGTAGACGCTGTTGAAGAGGCGATCCTGAACGCCCTTGTTGCGGCCGAAACTGCCCCGCTGATCAAGCCTTCAGGCAAAGAATGGAAAGCTATGAACCACGCCTGCCTGAAAGAAATCCTCACCGCTTACAATCGTTGAAAGGGTACTGTCAGACAAAACTAACTTGAGACGGGGAGAGCGGTTTTATATCCTCGCCGTATGACAAAACACTCCCCATTCAGGTACTTTGAAACGAGCCCAGAGATCATCCGCCTGGCTGTGATGCTACATGTTCGGTTTCGGTGCTGACTTTCGCTTCGTAATGTGGAAGATCTTTTGCACGAACGAGGCATTGAGGTTGGCCTCACACAAGTTGCCACTGTCGCCATATATAACGAGCGCATACTTCTTCCTCTCTGATGCTGCGCTCCATTTTGAGGCAATGCTCTGCCCAGTCAAATGCTGACCAGCTTCGAGGTACCCATTAGAAACTTGTGGCCACCGGTTAGCGTCAAACTTTTGCTGCAATCCAATACAAGTTTCTAGTTGGCTGAAAGCACCGTTTTTATAAAGCCTACTCAAGACGCATAATTAAAGCTGACATGAGTTTGGCGCGTTCAACCAAACTTGAAACTTCGATATGCTCGGTAAGTGTGTGCAAACCTTCACCGCGGACACCCAAAGAGTCTAGCGTTGGAACGCCCAAATATCCCGTAAAGTTCCCATCAGACCCGCCGCCTTGACTGCGGCCGATCAGATCGAAACCAAGTTCGGTACAAATATCTTTGGCAATGTCAAACAACGCCATCGTTCCGGGTTGATTTGGATCCCAAACTGGACGGGTCACACCGCGAGTGATATGAAATTCCACACCATTTTCGTACCCTTGCAAAGCCATTATTCGCGCTATTCCATCGTCTAAATCTTTTTGAGTTTTTGCCATTGACAATGCTTCGGCATCACAGTGCGACGACACACAATTGACCCATTGGCCTGCATGGATCACCCCAATGCTAAAGGTGCAATCGGGTCCAGACATTGCTTCTATCTCAAGAACCTTGCGAGCCATATGGGCTATAGCGGACTTGCCGTCGCCTAGCCGAGCACCAGCGTGACTGGGTCGTCCAACAGTATGCAAATTGAACCGAGCGATTGCATACCGTCCAATTGTGGCGCCGCCATCGCTATGGGCAGGTTCTGGTACCAAAACGTATTTGTTGCGTTTAGCTTCAGCCTCTATCAAGCTGCGGGTCGACGGGGTTCCAACCTCTTCATCAGGCGTGAAAAGAATCGTAACCGGCAAAGGCGACTGCAGTCCAGCAATAATAAGCTGCCGCATGGCCTCAACGCAAGCGTAGTTGCCGCCCTTCATATCCATGATGCCTGGGCCATAACAGAGATCCCCGTCCAGTTTAAAAGGCAGCGCATCCAATGTTCCAATGGGATGAACCGTATCCATATGACCGGAAATTAAGATTCCAGGCTTACCAAAGTTTGGATGCGGGAACCGCGCTCGGAGACTATCACCAAAGCCCATACGTCCAGGAATGCGCTCAATTGTTGCCGCACCTGCCAAATCATAAGCTGCTAAGTTCATCATCCGGTTGACGGCAGCAGCATCATGGGTTGGGCTTTCGCATTCTATCCAAGGCTTTAACCCCGCTAGCATTTGATCTGTGTCAAAAGGCAAATCCAATGGGTTCATTTTATGGCTCCAATTCATTTGTGGGTCTTAGGAACCCAACTCGTACCTCGCTATTAACGTAATTGCGCAGTACGTGTTTCGGCTATCCGAGCCAGCAATGTGGCTCCTAGCGGCAGAATTCGATCATCGAAGGTGAACGCTGAATTATGTAAAGCGGCGGTTCCCTGATGTCCAATTGTGAAATAGGCTCCTGGCACAACGTTCAGCATATCTGCAAAATCTTCGCTACCGGTGACGGGATCGCCGCCCACAGTAACTTTGGCATCGCCAACAATATCGCGCGCAAGATCTGCGAAAGCTTTGGATAAAGTTGTATCATTGATCAACGGTGTGAAGATATTGCGAATATCCACTTCGACTTTTACACCATACATGGCTGCGACGCCCTCGGAAATCTCATTTATTCGAGTTCGTATGATAGCCCGCAATTCGTCAGAAAACATACGCACAGTGCCTGATATGATTGCCTCACCCGGGATCACGTTATATGCAGATCCGCTGTGAAACTGAGTAACGGACACTACGACAGGATCATTTGGGTCTAGATTGCGGCTGACAATGCTTTGCAAGCCTTGCACCAAGGCCGTGGCGGCAAGTATCGGGTCCCGGCAGTCTTGCGGTCTTGCGCCATGGCTACCTAAGCCAATTACCTTGATATCAAAGAAGTCTGCTCCCGCCATGGCTTTGCCGGGTTTGATACCCACCTGATATTGCGATGCGCCCGGCCAGTTGTGAAGCCCATAAACCTCATCACAAGGAAAGCGTTCAAAAAGCTTGTCGGCCAACATCGCGCGCGCGCCACCTAGGCCTTCTTCGGCGGGTTGAAAGATTAGAACCACTTTTCCGTCAAAGTCTTTGGTGTCCGCTAGGTAGCGTGCGGCACCCAGCAACATAGTAGTGTGGCCGTCGTGGCCGCAAGCATGCATGACTCCTGGGTTTTTAGAGCCATAGGCCAGATTGGTTTCTTCCTGAATTGGCAGGGCGTCCATATCCGCTCGTAAGCCAATTGTGCGCCCTGGTTTTGCGCCATGGATCACGCCGATCACGCCTGTTTTTCCAATGCCCCGGTGGGTATCAATTCCCCAGCTTTCCAATAGATCGGCCACCACACTGGATGTGCGTTCTTCTTGGAACCCTAATTCTGGGTGGGCGTGCAAATCTTGGCGAATGCTGGTCAGCTCATCTGCAAATTCTTCAATTTGGTCGATCAAGTTCATTTTGGCCTCTTTTTTAAATGTTGATGCCCAGAGACACGCCATCATGTCCTGGATCTGCGCCACCACTTAGCGTTTTGCCATCAATCCTAATCCCGTGTACGGCGCCTATGCCAAATGTTTCTGCAGACCTAATTATTTGGTAGCCATTCGCTTGAAGTGGCTCAACTACATAACCTGGGATTCGATTGGTGATGTCGATAGCGTTTGATGTGGCCGAAAAACGTGGGGCGGAAACAGCCTCAACCATCGACATATTGAAATCCATTACGTTCAACATAGCTTGCAGAACGCCCATAACGATCTGCGTTCCCCCCGGTGCTCCTAGGACAATGTGTGGTGCACCGTCTCGAAATGCGATAGTGGGCACAACTGAACTAAACCGAGATTTTCCGGGGGCAATAGAGCCCGCGCGCCCTGGGCGTGGGTCAAACACAGCCATGCAGCCATTGTACATAAAACCCAAGCCGTCGCTTATCACACCCGAAGGCATCCCCAAAGAATGTGTCATCGTTACGCACATCCCGGCTTTGTCAACCACCACCACATGGGTTGTATCTTTTGGTTCTGGTTGGCCCAAACGGGTGACCAACATTCGTTCACCGGACCGGATGCGGTCAGCGATTTCAGCAGCATAGACCTTTTCAATCAAGTAATCTGGTATATTTACGAAGGACGGATCACCCACGCGGGTGTCCTTGTCCGCGGTGGCCGCTTTCATCACTTCAGCGACGATTCTAATGTATTCTGTGCTGTTGTGACCAATCGCAGATAGATCGAAGTTCTCGAGAATGTTTAACATCTCGACCAGCATGATACCACCACCCGGTGGGTGGTTGGTGGCGATGTCAAATCCACGATAGGATCCCCTCAAAGGATCGACTTTTGTAGTGTGATAAGCCTCGAGATCCGCACGGCGGATTAAGCCACCATTCTTGCGCATATCAGAATCAATTTTATCAGCAATCTCACCTCGATAAAATACGTCCGCTCCATCGCGCGCTATCATAGCAAGGCTGCGGGCTAAATCTGGGTTGGCCACATGATCGCCTATTCTTTTCACGCTGCCATCTGCGCGGAAATAGGCGGCGCGTCCTGTTTTGGAGAATCCAAGTCGTTCGGTGACTTCGGCACGGCCCAAATTAGCACCCGACGTCCACCAATGATGTACATGCGGGCGTACGTAAAATCCTGCGGCTGCTTGGGTCACTGCCGGTTCACAAATGTCCGACCAATCCCAGCTTCCAAAGTCGCGCACTGCCTCAAAATACGCTAATAAAGAACCTGGTGTGGTAACCGCCTGGTATCCAATATCATTAACATTGCCCTTTAGAACAAAGCCAAACCCGTCTCGCGTTTCGCCCATTAGCAAGTCCAGCCACATGTCTGGTGTTGCCGATAGCGGTGTTTTGCCATGGAAGTCGATGCAAGTATGTGTGCCCTTTGGATCGTAGATCTGCATCGATCCAAAGCCTGCAACACCACACATCTGCGGGTCAACGACGCCCTGTACTAAGGCGGCTGCCATCGCAGCATCGACGGCATTACCCCCGCGCATCAAAACACGGGCTCCGGCCTCAGACGCTTCGGGTTGCGCTGTGACGATCATCGCATTTGGCGACTTGTTGTACATCTGTTTAATTCCTATTTAGACTGCACATTTTGTAAAAATGAAGTGCGATGATTTTGGTGACTGGATGCAATAAAGACATGCCAATTTTGTTGTTAAACCTGTAAAGATTCTGCTATTTTGGACGATCGTCCAGCTTTCTGTAACTATGCAAAAAGCATGAAAGCGCGACCAACGAGGTGTCTGGTGGACGTGCAACCATTTAAGTCTGCATCGTAAAGCATTTCCTAATCTGTGTATCATTGGCTCCACAGCCGATGACTGGCGCTTCTTGTTTTGCAGCGAAATCGTTTTTTTGGCCGATCTTTCATCAACTAGCGGTAAAGCCTTTTTGGTAAGTTTTGCATTCAAGCTCATGGATTTGCTTTAAATATTGGTCCATTTGGACCAAGCCTAATGCCAGGGCGAAGGCGAGTGTAAGGAATGGCGTCAATCCGACAAGGATTAGCTCCAGGGGATTCTGAAAATATCACTTCCTGCGCGATGGGTTCGTAATCAGCAAGAAAGTGAATTGCGCTTTTGACAGCCACGACTTTATAGTCCTCAGGGTTTGCCCCTATATGGCGGAAAATAGCCTGATCTGCATTTTGCGTTCGGTTCGAGCCCACAACAATTGTTACATCTGCTCCGCCGTCCGTCACTCGCAATCGGGCACAAGGGCCAAGATTTGCGGTCACACCACAGAACATAGGACCTGTGCACTGAAATATACCCTCGCTCAGCTGTTCTACACTTGCGCGTACTGCGATTGCGGGGCCACCAATCTCAGGAAACATGCCGCCGATTTGTACGTCAATCATCGCACCAATGCCAGCCGCATGGGCCTGGGAAGCAGTCTTTTCATCCCAAATCATACCGATCACGCCACGGGCATTACCATCAAGCATTGCTGCCAGCAATCCAGTTGCGTCACCTGGAGCTCCTGCGCCGGGGTTATCTTGTGGATCAGCGATAATAACGGGCTTGGCGCCACTGGCGCCCATAGCGCGTCGCACGGCAGCATCCGCCGGAATCAGCTCAGAATTGAAATGGTCTTCAGCGTCTTTCAGCGCGGATAAAAGAGTATCAGCGGCAGCGTCAACTGCATCCTGATCCGTGCCACAGGCATAAATTGACGTACCGCAATTGTAAATATCTGCCGGTGGGAATCCAAAGGCAAAATCAATGGACGACACGCCCGGACCTGTTAGGTCATCTAGCATGCCATAAAGTCGACGACCGGGTTCGCGTCGGGTTGATTGCGACGTGATAGGAATGATGTAATCTAATTGTCGAAATGCGCTTGCGAAAGGCGTAGCTAAATTCAGTAGTTCTCCAAGCAGACGTGCAGCACGAGCACCCGTCGCGCCCATGTCAATGTGTGGATAGGTGCGATAAATCGCTATGCAAGATGAGAGTTTGATAAATTCTGGTGATAAATTTCCGTGCAAATCAAGACTAACTGCAATTGGCAAATCTGGTCCAACCACGTTGCGCACTCGGCGAAGAATTTCCGCTTCACCATCCTCAAAATCTTTTGTAACCATCGCACCATGAAGGTCTAAATATACACCATCTATGTCGGTTGCGTTGGCAAGTCTTTGACACAACTGGTTTGTAATTCGGTCAAACGCGGCAGATGCAACCAACCCACCGGGCTCAGCAGCAGCGTAAAGTAGCGGTACTAATTCGAAACCTGTTGCTGCATCTGTGAACCCACCCAGCGGAACGTTCAATCCGCGAACTTGCGCGATACATTCTGGGCCTTCGCAGTAAGGTGGCCATGATCCAGGTTTTAAAAAATGCGAAAATTCTGTGGGAAAAGGGGCATAAGTATTTGTTTCATGCTGAAACCCTGCTACAGCAATTCGTGGAAGTTTTATTAGATGGTTTGATCCCATTTCGTGCCCATATTGTGTGCGAAAAATTGTGATCAGAACTTTTCGTTTAGTCAAGAACAATATTCTTGTTGACAAAAGTAGCGCCATTTTTGTTAGATTTAGGTTCGAACTGAACCTGGAAAAAGCATGAATTTGCACATAAATTAGGGAGTTTCAATATGTTAAAATGGTTTAAACTTCGCACTCTGTCAGCGATCGCGTTTGCGTTGTCTGTTGGTCTTGGAGGTATGGCCTCTACTGACGCAAGAGCGGAAAGCGTTCTAAAGGTTATCCCCCATGCGGATTTGAAGAACCTTGATCCAATTTGGACGACTGCTTACATCACGCGAAATCATGGGTATATGATCTATGATACCTTGTTCGCGATGGATGAGAGCTTTACGCCCCAACCACAAATGGTTGAGGATTGGACAACATCTGAAGATGGTCTTACTTGGACATTTAATTTACGCGCTGGGCTAAAATGGCATGACGGCGCGGATGTGACTGCAGCTGATTGTGTTGCTTCTCTGGAACGTTGGGGTAAGCGCGATGGCATGGGCCAACAATTGTTTGGTGCGATCGAAAGCCTGACTGCGGAAGATGCCGATACTATTGTCATGAAACTGTCGGAGCCATTTGGACTTGTGCTTGAGTCTATTGGAAAAATATCGTCCAATGTACCTTTCATGATGCCTGCACGTGTTGCAGCCACGGATGCGTTTGAGCAAATCGACGACTATACTGGCTCTGGTCCATTTGTGTTTCAAAAAGATGAATGGGTACCAGGCTCAACAGTAGTATACACCAAGTTTGACGACTATGTCCCACGCGCTGAACCTGCTTCAGCTGCATCTGGCGGTAAAATAGCCAAGGTTGACAAAGTGATCTGGACTTATTTCCCGGATCAGACTACGGCCATGAATGCTCTGATGGCGGGCGAAATAGACTTCTTTGAACAGCCGTCCAACGATCTGATGCCAATTCTAGACGCAAACCCGGACGTAACGGCTGAAATCAATGATCCGTTGGGCAACATTGGCTTTTCACGGTTCAACCACCTGCTGCCGCCATTCGATGACGTAGATGTGCGCCGCGCCGCGATTATGGCGATGAAACAAGAAGACTATTTGGCCGGCGCTTTTGGTGATCAGAAGTTCTGGAAAACATGCTACTCTGTATTTCCTTGTGGCACGCCTTTGACCAATGATGTTGGTTCTGACCTGATGCGAACCGGCGACATCGAAGCGGCAAAAGCAGCGCTGGCTGCGACATCTTATGATGGTACGCCTGTTGTTATTATGCAGCCAACTGACATTCCTGCATTGTCGGCGTTTTCGCTAATCACAGCAGAAAAGCTGCGTGACATTGGTATGACGGTTGAGGTGCAAGCGATGGATTGGTCGACTCTGACATCACGTCGTGCTCTGCGTGATCCAGTTGCTGATGGCGGTTGGAACATCTTTCACACATGGTGGATCGGCGCAGACGTGATTGACCCTATGGCGATTGCATTTTCTGGTAATCCAGATGCTGGTTGGTTCGGTTGGCCAACAGATGCTGAGCTTGAAACAGCGCGGACAGCTTTTGCAAAAGCTAGTACTTTAGACGAAAAGCAGAAACTTGGTGCAAAAGTTCAAGAGCGTCTTTGGGCGATTGGTGCATCTGGTCAATTGGGACAGTTCTTTACACCAGTTGCATACCGCAACAACGTAGAGGGTCTTATAAAGTCGCCAGTGCAATTCTTCTGGAACATGTCGGTCGAGTAGATTGTTGCTACCCTTGGAACCTGATCGCGCTTAATGGCGCGGTCAGTATCTCTAATAAGGCTCAAAAATGTACCTATACATCCTGAAACGTGTTTTGTCGACTATACCAGTTGTGGTCATTGTTGTCTTATTTGTTTTTTTGATGTTGCGACTGGCACCAGGCGATCCCGCCGCAGTTATTGCGGGTGACTACGCAACGGCCGAAGATGTTGAACGGATCCGCGAACAGCTTGGCTTGAACGATGCAATTCCGGTTCAGATGTATCGGTGGATTGCGCAGCTCGGAAGCGGAGACTTGGGCACTGCGATCTTCTCAAAACTTCCGGTTACGACGCTAATTGGACAGCGGCTGGAACCAACGCTTTTACTTTCGCTCACAACCATTGTTTTCACTGTTTTGATTGCTGTTCCGTTAGGAACCCTAGCAGCCTATAAAGCAGGTAGTTGGATTGATCGATTTGTCATGCTCTTTTCCGTGGCTGGGTTTTCGGTACCAGTCTTTGTGCTAGGCTACATCCTGATTTATGTGCTGGCGATGCAGCTACAAATATTACCAGTTCAGGGTTACAAAAGCCCGTTTGAACATGGGTTTTGGGTATTTTTAAGACATATGGTCCTGCCCACAATGACCCTAAGCGTGATCTATATTGCCTTAATTGCGCGTATGACCCGCGCCTCGGTCCAAGAGATTTTGCAAGAAGATTATGTGCGTACTGCGCGAGCAAAGGGTCAAAGTGAATTTAAGATATTGATGCGCCATGCATTGCGCAACGCCGCTGTGCCGATTGTTACCGTGATTGGCCTCGGCATTGCATTAATGATTGGCGGTGTTGTTGTGACTGAAAGTGTTTATAACATTCCCGGCTTGGGGCGGTTGGTTCTAGATGCAGTTTTGGCACGCGACTACCCAGTTATCCAAGGTTTGATCCTATTTTTCAGTTTTGTTTACATTCTGATTAATCTGTTAATCGACCTCAGTTACACCTTCTTCGATCCACGGATACGATACTAATGCCTGATCATTCTCAAGACGCAATAATGGCAGACGCGGTGCTTTCCGAACATGAAGATCCCAGCCTACTGGCCGGAATGCTTAATAATCGAGCGATCTTTTGGGGTGGTGGTTTGTTAATTTTGTTTGCTCTAATTGCGGCAATTGGGCCGTTTTTAACACTAGATCCAACAGAACTAAATCCAATTAAGCGATTAAAGTCTCCTTCTGCAGAGGCTTGGTTCGGATCTGATTTCTTGGGTCGGGATATTTTTTCCCGTGTCATCTACGGCGCGCGAGTTTCATTGGTTGTTGGCATTGCTGTAGCGTTAATTTCTGTGGGGATCGGTTTAATTCTTGGCTTGGTGGCGGGCTATGTTCGCGTTTTAGACGCAGTCATCATGCGGACAATGGACGGGTTAATGTCAATCCCCGCAATCTTGCTGGCGATTGCGCTGATCTCTTTGTCTGGAGCAACGCTTGGCACAGTCATACTTGCGATTGTAATCCCAGAAGTTCCGCGCGTTGTGAGGCTGGTCCGTGCTGTGGTTTTGACGGTGCGCGAAGAACCTTACGTCGAAGCAGCCATTGCAGCAGGCACACGTTTACCTTTGATTTTGAAACGGCATATCTTACCCAACACAATCGCGCCTCTGATAGTACAAGCAACTTATGTCTGTGCCTCTGCGATGCTGACCGAATCCATTCTTGGGTTCTTAGGCGCTGGGATCCCGCCGGAAATTCCAAGTTGGGGCAATATCATGTCTGAAGGACGCACGTATTTTCAGATTAGCCCTTGGATTATATTTTTTCCAGGTATCGGGCTGGCCCTAACAGTGCTGGCTGTAAACATTGTTGGCGACGGCTTGCGCGACACACTTGACCCTAGAATTGCGAGAAAGATTTGAACGAGATATCCGATACGCCAGTCCTGGAAATTAAAGGGCTATCAGTGCTCCTACCGGACGGGGCGGACCGTGAATTTGCGATCGAAGAGGTTTCTTTCAGTATTGGTCGATCAGAAATCGTATGCATCGTGGGCGAATCTGGATCTGGAAAGTCGGTCACGGCGTTCACTGTGATGGGATTGATCCCTAAAAAAGATCTGGTACCGGTAGCTGGTGAAATTCTGCTGCATGGCGAAAATTTGTTGGGCAAGTCTGACCGTCAAATGCGCAGGTTGCGTGGCAAGAAGATGGGAATGGTGTTTCAGGAGCCAATGACGGCTTTAAACCCAGTAATCAAGGTCGGCGATCAAATCGCGGAGATTCTGGAAATTCATGCTAATATGTCGGCATCCGCTCGCAAAAAGCGAGTGATTGAGACCATGGAGGATGTCAGCCTACCTGAGCCCGTGAAGATGTATGATTCCTACCCGCATCAATTGTCTGGTGGACAACGACAACGGATAATGATCGCAATGGCTTTAGTCTTGGAACCTGGACTGCTAATTGCGGATGAACCTACGACTGCCTTGGACGTGACGACGCAAGCCGAAGTTCTGGAGCTAATCAGGGATATTCAAGCGCGCCACGGCACAGGGGTGATGTTCATCACCCATGATTTCGGTGTTGTGGCTGATATCGCAGACCGCGTAGTGGTAATGCAGAACGGCAAGGTGGTCGAACAAGGCACGCGGGATGAAATTCTAAGTGCGCCTTCACACCCTTACACGAAAATGTTGATTGGATCAGTCCCAAGCCTGACGCCGCCAAATCGCCCCATTCCTGAGGTTGCCGAGACAGCACTAGAGGCCAAGGCTTTAAATAAAACTTACGGTCGTGTTGGATTATTTGAAAACGGTCGTATGGTAAAGGCTGCGCAAGATGTGGAACTGATCTTACGTCGGGGTGAAACATTAGGCGTCGTTGGAGAATCTGGCTCGGGTAAGTCCACGGTTGCGCGCTGTATGGTTCGGCTGATTGACCCAACTAGCGGTGATATTAATGTAGCAGGGACCAATATCGCGCAGATGGCCGAGAGTGAATTGCGGGCCTATCGCCAAAAAATCCAGATCGTTTTCCAAGACCCGTACCGATCACTAAATCCGCGACGGACTGTTGGCCAATCCATTGTAGAGGGTCCGATGAATTTTGGCCTTAGTGGCACCGAAGCTCAGTCTCGGGCCGAAAATCTGATGCGTATTGTGGGCTTAGCCCCAGAAGCGCTGACGCGCTTTCCACATCAGTTTTCTGGTGGGCAGCGGCAACGCATTTGTATTGCCCGAGCTCTCGCGATGGAGCCTAGGGTTCTAATTGCAGACGAAGCCGTTTCTGCATTGGATGTTTCGGTTCAGGCACAGGTGCTTAGGCTGCTACAAGATGTACGTGAACGTTATGATTTGGCGATGTTATTTATCACCCATGATCTGCGCGTAGCTGCACAGATTTGCGATAGGATCATGGTGATGCAACGCGGTGTGGTGGTTGAAGAAGGCCGAACTTCCGAAGTTTATGCAAATCCGCAACATCCCTATACACGAAGCTTATTGAATGCGGCTCCCGGGCGTGAAACCAATTTCGCTCGATATAGCTAATTGGCACTGTAATGTGTGGACGCCTACTTTATGAAAGGGTTAATTTGAGTAACTTTGATATTTGCAGTTTGCGGTCATGTATCCAGCCTTTTGATACGGATATTAGTGCTGGCCTTGATGAAGTTTGCACGGCAGGTCCCAAAACAGACTAGCGAGCTTTTAGACCCAGATCGTGCCCCGTCCACACAATGAGACTAGACTTGGTAAAGTGGGCAGGATGCAACATTGTTTTGGCTGCGAGGTCTCTACTGTTATCCTAAAAGATAGACGAAACAACCAAATCCTGCCAGGCTCATTATAAAGATTTTCTACGTGGAGTTTATTCAATGATGGATATAGTGAAAATGTCAGCGACAGAAATTGCAGAATCTGTTCGGTCAAAAAAATTATCTGCAACTGAGGTGACACGCGCGCACTTAGAAAGAATCGAGTGTATCAACGGGTCGATTAACGCCGTTGTACAAGAATTTCCTGATGAAGCGCTTGCAGCGGCTGAATCGGTGGATGAGCTAATTTCACAAGGGAAAGATCCAGGGGTTTTGTGTGGAGTTCCCATAACTATTAAAGTGAATGTAGATCAGATTGGACAAGCAACCACTAATGGTTTGACTATACAAAGAAATTTAATTGCACAAAGTGATAGCCCGGTAGTTTCAAATGTTCGACTCGCCGGAGGTATTATTGTTGGCCGTACAAACACTCCTGCATTTTCACTGCGGTGGTTCACTAAGAATGACCTGCACGGTCAAACGCTTAATCCTCGTGACTACTCTATTACACCAGGTGGTTCGTCTGGTGGTGCTGCAGCTGCTGTGGCCAGCGGGATGTGCGCGTTAGGACATGGCACCGACATTGCTGGATCAATTCGTTACCCGGCTTTTGCCTGTGGATTACATGGTCTCCGCCCAACTTTAGGAAGGATAGCCGCATACAATGCTTCTGGCAAAGATCGTCACATTGGAGCGCAATTGATGGCGGTATCAGGACCTATTTGCAGAACTATTTCTGATATCAAGATTGGTTTGGAAGCTATGTCAGTGGGCAACAAAAATGATCCATGGTATGTTCCAACGCCTATTAATCAGGGCGAATTCCCACGACGGGCGGCCCTAACGATTGCTCCCGATGGCATGCGCGTCTGTCGAGAAATTGAATTAGCTCTGCGTGATGCTGGTCAACGATTGAAGGATGCTGGTTGGGTTGTAGATGAGGTCTCGTGTCCACCTTTGCGCCCAGCTGCAAAAATTAATGAAGAATTGTGGATGACTGAAATGCGGACTGGCGCTGATTTAATGGTCGAACAGGAAGCGGAAGCCGACTCTGTTTTTGTTTACGAACAAATGAAAAACCGAGTGGCTCCTTTGGAAATTGAGGAACTTTTAATAGCGTTACAAGTTCGAGCAGGTATCATACGAGAATGGCAAGAATTTTTAGAGAAATATCCTGTTTTGATCTGTCCTCTGTCTGCTGAGTTGCCGTTTTTACAACAAGAGGACGTAAGGTCAGAAACGGCATTTGAAAGAATTATGGAAGCACAGCTGACGCAACGCGCATTGCCTGTATTAGGTCTACCTGCAATGGCAGTCGCTACTGGAGCTGTTGGTAAAATACCAATGGGAGTCCAATTGGTCGCAGGACGGTTCAGGGAAGATATATTGTTTTCTGCTGGTGCGGATATCGAGACTGCAGGTCCTAAAATAGAGATTGCTAATCCAGTCTGATTGGCGAACTTGCCTAGGCAAATTTGGCCCAGTGAAATTTCTAAGGTGCAGAAAATTAATCTTAAAAATTTTAAAATCTTACTGTTTGCGTTGGACAATATTCTTGCTTTTTGATCTGGCCATCGGGAGTGTGTACTGGCTATATTTTATCTTAGATTGCAAGGGTGGCAGGATTTAAATTGAGCACATAGATCAAGGCCTCGCTAGTAATCCGATGCAGGCTTCATTTGTCTGACAGAATTGCTGAGGCAAATCAGCGAGAATTGGTCTAGCTAAATCTTTAGAAGCTTTGCCAAATGGCTGAAAGACAGGCATATGAAGCACTCTCGCCGCGCGCCATATTATCCGCAAACTTAAGGCAAAATAGAACGTTTACATCAGACATAAAAGAACCGCATCATATAAAAAACTATGACTTGCCAATTGATTTAAATTTAAGATCAAAGCCTTCGTCGATCGTTACAATCATCAAAACTACCATAAGATCATCCACAAAGTGACGCCCGCTGAAGTTTACTTCGGGCGTTACAAAGCCATTCTAGACCACTGACAAAGGATCAAACGAACGCCGCTTGAAACGCTGCTTGCATCACAGGCAGCGCGCTGCATAATCTTATCAATCAGATTCGCCAAACTTTCTATTAGTTTAAGCGGCCTGTGTACCAAGGACTCTGACGACGGACAAACGTGACATCATACCCTGACTGAATTGTCTGAGCAAAAAAACTATAACGGCCCGCATACTCCAGGCTGTCGTTGAACACTGTATTTATTCTGGGTCGTGTGACTTATCGAGGATATGGTATAAGGTTAAAGCAATGAAAACGAGTAGACTTATCACAACAGTGGATGCACATATTGGTGGCGAAGTCAGCCGCGTGATCACAGGTGGTGTGATTGATCTGCCCGGCAAAACAATGTCAGAAAAGCTTCACTACATTAACAATGTTGATGACAGCCTGCGCCGGTTTGTCCTTCATGAACCGCGCGGGGGCGTTGACAAAACTACTAACCTTGTGGTGCCGCCAACACGCGATGACGCTGACGTGGGATTCTTTCCAATGGAGGCCAATGGCTGCTATCCGATGTCAGGAGCCAATGCAATTTGCGTCGTAACTGCGTTACTAGAAACAGGCGCTTTGCCGATGGTAGAACCTGAAACGCTGGTTCGATTGGATACGGCAGCGGGACTGATTGATGTGAAAGTTCGATGTGAGAACGGCAATGCAATTGCATGCACCGTATGCGCCCCCGCTTCTTTTCCGGTCCACCTTGATCACCCAATAGAAGTAGAAGGTCTCGGTACCTTGTTCACTGACGTTGGGTGGGGTGGTTGGTATTATGGTTTTGTAGATGCCCGTAAACTTGGATTTTCGATTCAACCGGACGAAGCGCGAGACATCGCAGCGGTGTTGCGCGAGGTTGGCACTGCTTTACAAGAGCAGGTCACCATCAGCCATCCCTATGATGAGACGATCAACAAAATTAATCTTGGCGCTTTTCCATTTATGACCCTTGATCCAGAGGAAGGATCCAACGTCCATCGTTTTGCTAATATGATGCCCGGCGGTCGCATCGATCGTTCCCCTTGTGGGACCGGAGCTGCCGCACGGGCGGCTATTTTGCATTCACGTGGGAAAATGAAGTTGAACGAAGAACATATCGCTCTGTCCATTACCGAAGGCGAATTCAAAATGCTCCTACGGGAACAAAAAACTATTCAAGGCACTCAGGTCGTGATGCCGGAAATTACCGGACGCGCGTTCATCTATGGCACTAGTCAATTATTTTTGAATCCCGAAGATCCATATCAGATGGGAATCAGCCTGTCGGATATGTGGGGTGAAGCGGCACGTGGCGTTAATTGTTGAGCGCTTAGATACTGGCGGCACTAGCAATCTAAGGCGAGTTCTCATTCGTCTGACAGCACCTAACAAATTCCTAGGCCCACCGCTCCTCTACGTCTAGTATACGATAGAAACTGAAACTGGCCTGAAGTAGCGTAATCGCCGCGGTAAGATTAATCTGACCTGATGTGGATAATTTTTGCATTACTCCGAGCCTATTTGAATGGATTTTAAAATGGCAAATGAAAATCTTGATCGCTTAAGCCCCGCAACTGCCCGAACTTGAGGTGGTACAATGAAACCTGGGCCAAGAAACCTTTTGACCGACGTGGCCGGCCTTTTGGTCGGCAACGCAGAGGTTCAAGATCTGAAATCTGGCGTGACGGTTGTAACGAGTGATGTACCCTTCGTCGCAAGTGTGCATGTTATGGGCGGCGCACCGGGCACGCGCGAAACGGATCTTTTGGCACCGGATAAAACCGTCGCTGGCATTGATGCCTTGGTGCTGTCAGGTGGGTCCGCCTTTGGTTTGGCGGCCTGTGATGGGGTTGTGGACGGTTTGCGGCGCGCGAAACGCGGGTTCCCCGTGGGACCAGTGACCGTACCGATTGTTCCCGGTGCCATTCTCTTTGATATGGTCAATGGTGGGAACAAAGGTTGGGCCGACAACCCCTATCCGAAACTCGGGCGGGCTGCCTTGGACGCAGCCGGAGTGGACTTCAATCTTGGGTCCACAGGGGCTGGAACCGGTGCGTTGGACAGCTGTTTTAAGGGTGGTCTGGGATCTGCGTCTGTGATGTTGGACAGCGGACGGACCGTTGCGGCCTTGATGGCTGTTAATCCTGTTGGGTCGGTCACAACACCAGGTGGCAATCATTTCTGGGCCGCGCCACATGAGATGGGCGATGAATTTGGTGGCGTTGGTCCCGACCCAAGAAGCAATCTGGTCACCCCAGATCCAAGCCAAAAAATGGCGATGATCGCAGCAGTGGGTCAAGACCGAGCCAACACGACAATCGGGGTCATTGCCACCGATGCCGCACTCACCAAAGCACAGTGTCACCGACTAGCGGTGGCCGCGCATGACGGAATTGCACGCGCCATACAACCGGCACATTCACCCTTTGACGGCGACTTGCTGTTTGCGGTTTCCACTGGTGCTGGTCTGGTCGTGGATGATATGGCGTTGTTTGAACTTGGCCATGCGGCATCTGTCTGCGTCGCCCGGGCCATCGCGCGCGGGGTTTTTGAAGCGACGCCTCGGCCCGGTGATGTGTTGCCCACTTGGAATGATAGAAAGAGGAAAGCCCAAAGATGATCGAAATGCCGAATGGGATTGCGCCAGATCAGTGCCTCATTGGTGGCCAGTGGCGGCCGCCTGCGGGGGGAGAATACCTCGACCTGCTCAACCCGTCTGATGGATCAACACTCTGCGCTATTGCGCGCGGAACGTCTGCGGACGTCGACGCAGCTGTGGATTCAGCAAAGGCTGCATTGAACGGTGATTGGGGGGCGGCCACGGCGGTGGAGCGTGGACGCATCCTCACTAAAATCGGCCAGCATGTCCTGAAGCATGTCGATCTATTGGCGACACTTGAGGCGCAGGACGTTGGTAAACCCCTGACGCAGGCGCGCAACGATGCTATCGCCTTGGCGCGCTATTTGGAATTTTACGGTGGAGCAGCCGACAAGGTTCATGGTCAGACCATCCCATATATGGAGGGATACACCGTCTATACCCTGCGCGAGCCGCATGGGGTTACGGGCCATATCGTCCCTTGGAACTATCCAATGCAGATCATCGGCCGATCTGTTGGCGCGGCGTTGGCCATGGGTAACGCCTGCGTTTTGAAACCCGCGGAGGAGGCATGCCTGACAGCACTCGCTTTTGCCGAAATTGCGCGCGACGCGGGTTTGCCTGATGGTGCACTAAACGTTGTTTCGGGGCTTGGTGCAGAGGCAGGCGCAGCGCTCTCAACGCACAAAGATGTCCATCATATTTCCTTCACGGGCTCCGTCGGTGTTGGAAAGCTTATCCAGAAAGCGGCCGCAGAAAACATCGTACCAGTCACGCTCGAACTTGGCGGGAAATCACCGCAGGTCGTTTTTGCAGACGCAGATTTGGACGCGGCCCTGCCATTCCTTGTCAACGCAGGTATCCAGAACGCCGGGCAAACGTGCTCTGCATCTTCGCGGATACTGGTTCAAGACAGCCTGTTGGACGAAGTCACAACCAGAATGACCGAGGCCTATGGAGCCCTAATTGCAGCGCCAGCGTTAGAAGACAAACATGTTGGGCCTTTGGTGTCCCATCGCCAAAAGGCTATCGTTAATAGCTTCCTAGAGAAGGGTGCCGATCTCACTATCGCGGCACAGGGCGTGATTTCAGACAGCGCGCCTGATACAGGGGCTTATGTGGCGCCCACACTTTTTGCGGATGTCGCGCCCGACCATAGCCTCGCGCAGGATGAAATCTTCGGTCCGGTTCAGGTTATCATTCCGTTCAAGGACGAAAACGAGGCCATCGCAATCGCAAACGGAACCGACTACGGGCTTGTCGCCTCTTGCTGGAGCCGTGATGGCGCGCGTCAGATGCGTATGGCGAAAAAGCTGCGCGCGGGGCAGGTCTTTGTAAACAACTACGGCGCGGGCGGCGGCGTTGAACTCCCCTTCGGTGGATCTGGCCATTCAGGGCATGGGCGCGAAAAAGGGTTCGAGGCGCTCTTTAGTTTCTCGACGGTCAAAACAGTTGCCACTTATCACGGTTAGGACAGAACATGAGATTACAAGACAAAGTAGCCGTTGTAACCGGAGGCGCATCAGGGTTCGGAGCCGGGATTGTCCGCAAGTTCGCAGAAGAAGGCGCACGCGTTGTTGTCGCGGATTTGAACGTTAATGGCGCACATGAGATCGCGGCAGAGGTCAAAGGCCTTGGGATACAGGTCGACGTCGCAGATGGCGCTTCGGTGGCTGCGATGGTGGACGTGACGCTCGGTGCCTATGGCCGTTTGGACATCTTGGTAAACAACGCAGGAATCACGCATTACCCGGCACCATTGGAAGAAGTGACCGAGCAGGACTTTGACAAAGTTTTTGCCGTGAATTGCAAATCAGTTTTCCTAACAGCACAGAACATTGTTCCCGTGATGAAAAAGCAGGGCCAGGGCGCAATTTTGAACGTGGCCTCTACAGCCGGGGTCAGCCCACGCCCGCGCCTGAATTGGTACAATGCATCTAAAGGTTGGATGAACACGGCAACCAAGGCGATGGCTGTCGAATTGGCACCGCAAGGTATCCGAGTGAACGCGATCAATCCCGTCGCTGGAGAAACGCCTCTGCTCAAGGTCTTTATGGGTGAAGACACACCGGAAATCCGCGCAAAGTTCCTGTCCACAATTCCAATCGGCCGGTTTTCCGAGCCAAGCGATATGGGCAATGCCGCTTGCTTCTTGTGCTCGGACGAGGCCAGCATGGTCACGGGCGTCTGCATGGCGGTGGACGGCGGCCGTTGTATTTAATGCGCGCAGCACAAGACCAGAAAACGCAAACAAGGGTGCAATATGACACAGAATGATAAGTCTTCTGATCCTCGTCCGCTTTGGCAATGGAGCGCGACAGAGATTGCGACCGCGACACACAGAGGTGCGTTGAGCGCGTCTGAAGTTGTGGAAGCTGCCTTGGATCGCCTGGATGCCGTGAACCCCGATTTGAATGCCGTTGTTGAGGTCTGCGTAGACGCCGCCCGTGCCGAAGCGAAAGCGTTGGATGCCAGCGACGCGCCCAAGGGGCCGCTGCACGGTGTGCCGGTCACGATCAAGATCAATGTCGACCAGAAAGGCCATGCGACAAGCAATGGCGTCGCTGCCTTCAAAGATGTAATCGCGCCAGATGATGCTCCCGTTGTGGCCAACCTAAGGGCCGCCGGTGCAGTCATCATAGGGCGCACCAACACACCAGAATTTTCATTCCGAGCAGACACCGACAATCCGCTATTCGGGCGCACGCACAATCCGTGGGGCCGCCATGTTTCGGCGGGCGGATCATCAGGCGGCGCAGGTGCCTCTGTGATGGCTGGCATCGGCGCATTGGCGCATGGAAACGACATTGGTGGCTCTCTTCGGTTTCCGGCCTCTGCAAACGGGGCTGTGACGGTCAAACCTGGGCTTGGTCGTGTGCCCGCTTGGAACCCAAGCCAAACCCGCGAAAGGGGCCTATTGGCGCAATCCATGTCGGTGCAGGGGGTCATCGCACGAACCGCTGATGACCTGCACCTGTCGATGCCAACGCTGATTGCAGCAGACATACGTGATCCCCTTCATGTCCCATTCCCATGGACTGGGACGGCGCCAGAGACGCCCATCAAGGTTGCTGTCAGCAAAAATGACTTTGGCTTTGGCCTGCATCAAGACGTCTCACTCGCCATCGACCGAGCGGCGTCCGCACTCACCAATGCTGGATACGTGGTCGAAGAAGTCGAACCGCCCTTGGTACGTGAAACTGGTGAAATTGGGTATAGGTCATTGTTGGGTGAAGTGAAAACCTTGCTTGGACCGGATATCCAAGAACATGGATCAGACATCCTGCAAGGAATATTCGATGATTACCATAAAGTCTTTCCGCCTTTTGAAGGTACAGAGCTTGTTTCGATGTTGGGGCAACGGTCCCGATACGCACGGGCATGGGCAGAGTTTATGGAAACCTATTCATTGGTTTTGTCGCCGTTCCTGCTGCAACCCTTCTTCGCACCCGCCAGAGATACCGAAGGTGTTGAAGGCGTGACCGAGGTGTTGGGGCAGGCCCATTGGTCGTTTGTTATGAGCTACCTTGGTCTACCCGCCGGCAACATTCCAACCCATGTTGCTCAATTGCCGTATGGCCCTGTGCCCATAGGTGTTCAAATCGCTGGTCAAAGATGGCGAGAGGATTTGATCGTGGACGCGATGCAAGCGATTGAGCGAGAAATTCCGCCAATGTGTACGACACTCTGGGCTCAAGTCATGAGTGAGTGTTGCACGTAATTATAGATGCGCCTTTCTGACATTTGTTGAAACAAGCGCCTCGTGCCAATCCGCGTCCAATGTATGTCGGGATTGTTTTAGAGCTGGAAACCGACACCCCGAAAAGCCGTGTCGGTAGTGTCCACGCTTATGAGAGCTATGTATCGTTGGAGTTTGCGCAAGGTACATTGCTGAAAGGCCATCTTGCTGTTCTTGAGGGCCGTGGAAGATACTAAGACACATCAATATGAAGAGTGTTTCCGACTTCGATAACACAGGTTGTTATGATTTCTTTGGACGCGCGCTGATTCCGCATATTTTTCAGGTCCCCGCGACGCGCAAGAGTGTCTTCATGCGCGATTGCGACTGATGGCGGTGTGAGAACGGTAATAGCCTAGAGAATTGGTGCATGTTGGATAAAAGCAGATTTTTTGGAAACCTGTATTGTCACATTGTAACGGCTTGGGGTGACAAAATATACATCAATCTCTTAATTAAAACGATACTAGTTCATCATGCGTCCTGGCGCATACATGGACGTATGATGTCTGGGTTGGACGCTAAGGGTACCGTCAGGAGAAACTAACTTGAGAAGGGCAGGGCGGCTTCACATCCTCTCCGTATGACAAAATGCTCTCCATTCAGGTGCTTTAAAACAAGCCCAGAGATCATTCACCTGGCTGTGATTTTGTCCCCCCTTTAGTTGACCATACCCGCTATTTTTGTAACGCGCCCGCACGCCTGCGCGGCGCTGCAAACATGTTTGTTTTGGCACGCGGTTACGCAGCTGTTTGCTGGCTGGTGCCACTTAGATCCGTTTAATGCGCTAAACATATTAGGTGTGGGGTTAGGTTGATTGTACAGCGCTAAATGAACGCCAATTCTACTCACGAGACAATTTCAAGCTAAAACGCGCCACTGCTCTCGCTGAGTGGCTTCAATGCTTGAATGCATAGATTCAGGCTGCATCAGCGATCTGACGCGAATTTTGATTTGTCTGACAGCATTGGTATATTTTTGGGTAGTATTATTCCAAAGCCAAAGCACGGCGTATTTGAGGCATGAAAGTATGATAAATTTGCAATAAAGTATAATCTTAACGTGCCTAATCATGACCACCAACCAACCCACCTCGGTTATTTATGTTACTTAAGTACTTACCGTAATCGTTTTTTTCGAACGTCTGTGCGCGCTCCAGAATCTGATCGCTTGTGATCCATTGATGCTGGTAAGCCACCTCGTCTGGTGATCCGATCTGCAATCCTTGGCGTTCTGTGAGGGTGCGAATAAAGTTACCGGCCTCTAGCAGGGATGCATGGGTTCCGGTGTCCAGCCACGCATAGCCACGGCCCATTTTTTCGATGCGCAGCGCACCGTCGTGCAGATAGGTTTCCAACAGTGATGTGATTTCCAATTCACCACGCGCCGATGGCGTGACCCGTTTAGCACGTTCTGGGGCGGTTTCATCCACAAAATACAGCCCCGTAACCGCATAGTTTGACGGCGGCTTGGTAGGTTTTTCAATTATGGATTTCACCGTGCCGTCGTAGTCAAAATCCACCACACCATAGCGTTCAGGGTCCGATACGTGATAACCAAACACAGTCGCGCCAGTTTCTTGCGCATCTGCCGCCGCCAACACCTGTGGCAGGCCGTGGCCAAAGAATATGTTATCCCCCAACACCATGGCAGACGGCGCACCGTCCAAGAAATCTTCCGCCAGAATAAAAGCTTGAGCAAGGCCATCCGGGCTGGGTTGTACTTTATATTCCAGCCGGATTCCCCATTGGCTGCCATCGCCCAGCAGGCGTTGGAATTGGTCCTGATCTTGGGGGGTCGTGATGATTAAAATCTCACGGATACCTGCCTGCATCAAAACCGTAAGCGGGTAATAAATCATCGGTTTATCATAGATCGGAAACAACTGTTTTGACAGGGCTATCGTCAGCGGATACAGCCGCGTGCCGGATCCACCCGCCAGAATGATACCTTTGCGCTTGGTCATTTTGTAACCTCCAAATCTTTCAATATCACGTGCAATCCATCGCGCCAATTGGGGCGTGCGATGCCAAAGACCTGCTTCGCCGCGCTGCAGTTCATCCGCGAATTCAGCGGACGTTTGGCAGGCGTGGGATAGTCTGTTGTTGGGATTGGTGTAACTTTTACCCGCTTGCCCGCCTGTTCAAAAATCGCCCACGCAAAATCGGCCCATGACACATCCGGCGCGCCACTGTAATGATAGGTGCCAGATTTCGACGGGTCCGCAATCAGCTGGTCTGCGATCTGCAAACACGCCGCCGCAATATAACGCGCAGGTGTTGGCCCGCCGATTTGATCGGCAACGATCGTTAACGCATCGCGCGTGTCCGACAAGCGCAGCATGGTTTTCACAAAATTCGCCCCATGGGCCGACACAACCCAAGAGGTGCGCAAAATCACATGCACTGCACCGCTGTTACGGATCCCAATTTTCCCCGCCAATTTGCTGCGTCCATAGGCGTTTTGTGGGGAGGTTGGGCCATGGGGGTACCAAGGTGCGACACCCGTTCCATCAAACACATAATCGGTCGAGATATGGATTAGCGGGATACCCAGTTCCTCACAGGCCCGCGCCATCGCCGTGGGGGCATCGCCATTGATGACTGTGGCCAAGGCCTCTACTTCCTCAGCGCGATCCACAGCCGTATAGGCCGCCGCATTGATCACGGCCCGTGGCGCATGGGTGCGAATGGCATCGGCGCAAGCCGCAGGATTAGCTAAATCAGCCTGATCACGCCCCAAGGCGACCACATCGCCAATCTGCTGCAATTCCGTGGCCACTTGCCCCGTTTTGCCAAAGACAAGGATCATGATTTCGTGCCAAAACGCTGCCCGAAGCCACTGCGGTTCAACAGGGGTTGCCACCAGTTTTCGTTATCCAGATACCACTGAACTGTTTTTTCTAAACCTTCCTCAACCGTCACAGATGGGCGCCAGCCCAGTTCATCGCGAATGCGGCTAGGGTCAACCGCATAGCGTGCATCATGGCCAGGGCGATCCGTGACAAAGGTGATCAAATCTGCATAGCTGCCCGCATCGCGTGGGCGCAGCTGATCCAGAATACCACAGAGCGTTTTTACCAGTTCAAGGTTCGTACGTTCGTTTTCGCCGCCGATGTTATAACTGCGCCCCAAGGCTCCCTTGGCCAGTACTAACAGAAGCGCATCTGCGTGATCCTCAACATACAGCCAATCGCGGATATTGCCGCCGTCCCCATAAATGGGCAGCGGTTTACCCGCCAATGCGTTCAATATGACAACGGGTATCAGCTTTTCCGGAAAATGATAGGGGCCATAGTTGTTCGAACAATTCGTCAGCACGACCGGCAGGCTATAGGTTTCATGCCATGCGCGGACCAGATGATCGGAACTGGCCTTGGACGCGGAATAGGGGCTGCGCGGATCATAGGGGGTGGTTTCCGTGAACATGCCCGTCGGGCCTAGCGAGCCAAATACCTCATCCGTGCTGATGTGATGGAACCGGAACGTATCAGGCTGGCCCTGCGCCCGCCAATAGCTGCGCGCAGCCTCAAGCATGTTAAAGGTACCGTCGATGTTCGTTTCGATAAAATCCGCAGGGCCGTCGATGGATCGATCCACATGACTTTCCGCGGCCAGATGCATCACCGCATCGGGGGTATTTTTGGCGAACACAGCGTCCAGACCCTCGCGATCGCGAATATCAACCTGTTCAAACGCATAATTGGGATGATCTGCCACACTGGCCACATTGTCCAAACAGGCCGCATAGGTCAGCGCATCGACATTGACCACATGGTGCCCCCTCGCAATCGCCAAACGTACCACAGCCGAGCCAATAAAACCCGCGCCACCGGTTACCAGTATTTTCATGAATTTTCACCGTAAATAAAGGGGCTGTGAAAATCCGCCAATGCGGGCGCAGTCGCGTCCTTATCACTTAGGATCGGATCAACCGACAGCGGCCAATCAATCCCACAACTATCCCAACGCACGGCTCCTTCGGTTTCGGGGGCGTAATAATCGGTGCATTTGTACACGATTTCGCTGTCGGGTTCCAATGTTACAAATCCATGCGCAAAGCCTACAGGCACGTATAGCTGATGACCGTTTTCCGCCGTCAGCTCATACCCTTCCCACCGCCCATAGGTCGAGCTGCCACGCCGAATATCCACTGCCACGTCAAAAATCGCCCCACGCCCACAGCGAACCAATTTTGCCTGTGCAGCGGGCGGGGCCTGAAAATGCAATCCCCGCAACGTCCCAGCAGCCCACGACAGAGAATGATTGTCTTGCACAAAATCAGCGCCAATTTCCATCTCAGCATATCGACGTCGACTGTAAGACTCGCTGAAGAAACCGCGGTTATCGCTAATGCGAGAAGGTACTAATAATTTAAGAAAAGACAATTAGTCATACACCTCGCAAGTTTAGTCTGATCTGATGTTCCCAAGTAGACGAATTTTGTATGGTTGGACAGTGTCCCATTATTGGAATAACAGCAAGGTTCGTAATCGATATGGCGTGCATCCCATCTAAACTGATGCAAGGCTATGTCTTGGAAAAGGAAAACCAAAAATGATGAGATTACATAAAAGTCCCGTCTACATATTTATATGTGCTTAGGTGCTGTGAAATCAATTCAGTATTTCCGTTCAAAGCAAACTACATTCTTGTCGCGTTCTATCTCCTGCAGGCCTAAATTTTCAATTTTTTCCAATATTTTATGCTCATCAACTAGCCCGTTAGGATATAAACTTGGATGGGTCTCTAGAATTATAACTGACAATCTTGATAAAACTTCATCTTCTTTTTCAAATAACTGAAGTTCCGCTCCCTCGATATCACAAATCAGCGCAAACGGACCTTGAGGTATGCTTAGAGCGAGTTTAGAGAGCGTGGTCGTTCTAACACACAAAGAAATTTCTGATTTAGATTTTAACGAAACTTGTCCACCATGTGGATGATTTCCTGTTAAAAATTCAACGTAATCTGTGCCCGAGCAGTCTACTGCTGCGATAACAATATTTGTATTCGAACTCCGTAAATCGGGATTTGCGTTCAACGAACATATGGCCGCCAAATCAGGATTGGCCTCTACTATAACGTGTTGCGCATTTGGTCCAATAATCTTTCTGACAAGTGCAGAGATCACGCCATAGCAACCACCCAATTCGACTACATTTGTACCGAATTTCAGATATTTCCGAATTAAATTAGCCTCACTCTCCTCATAAGACCTTTGTTTTGAAAGGGAATAACGAATGCTAACATCGCCATATCGAGGAATCTTAACCGAAACCCCATGTGGCTGATATACGTTTTCGCCATTTCTATTAAAGATTGTTAAATATAACTTGCGCTTAAATTTTTTGTATCGCGCTAGCTGTAAAAGACTGATTATACTTGAACTAATGCCTGCAAGAAAAGCCCACCTTTTTTGCCTTTTGTAGTTAGAAAAAATTATATCAGGCAGCAGCGCTTTGCTTAATGCTAAAAGAAATACTATTAATATAGGCAGGAGCATAGAGTGCTTGTTCATCGCATAAATTCGTGAATATCCAAGATGCCATGCTTTGAATGCAGAAATTTGCTCACTGTGACCAGAAGAAGATGCGATGCTGTGTGAAACTATTGAATTATATGAGAACATCAGAGGGCCTCTGTCACTCAGGCGGAGAGATAAGTCATCGTCCTCATGATACAAAAAAATATTGGAGTCGAAGCCGCCAACCGCATTAAAATCAACTTGCCTTACAAATAAAGCGCAGCCAGATAAAATATTTATAGCTTGATCATCTTCGGGCCAACCTCGTGCCATCCATTGGGAACGGGGCAATAAGGTGCTTTTATAATTGAAAGACGGTTTCCCGTCACGCTGCATTATTCTGGGATTAAAAGCGACTGCTCTCGGATTGCGCAATGCTGTAGCGACCAGCTCATCAATACAATTTTCTTTAAGCACACAGTCTGGATTAACAAAGAATAAATAATCTGTTGTAGCCGATTCTGCGCCGATATTACATGCGGCGCCAAATCCAATGTTTGTATCGTTTTCTATTAGCTTGACATTGCTTTTTGAACATATTTTTTTAAGTATACTCAGGTCTGTAGAGGCATTGTCGACAACCAAAACGGAGACATCACTTGGTACAGATAACAGCATATCTTCAATCACATCCGTGCTATTGTAAGATACCGTAATGATTGTGACCGTTTCCTCCATTGAAAACTCCCTTTTTGGCTGAACTAGCTTGTTCGTTCTATATTGGTTATTGGGCATTTTGTTTGGCTCAGAGAATATGCAATTTTATGATAAAAATCTAAAGGCCTATTTTTACCACTATCATATTGACCTTGCTTTAAGCGGGCAGGGTGTATTTGCAGCGTACGTTCATGATAAAACACTCTCCACTCTGCACTGTCAGACAAATCTAACTTGAGACGGGCGGGCTGTTTCGTAGCCTCGCCGTATGACAAAACACTCCCCATTCAGGTACTTTAAAACGAGCCCTGAGATCAT